>Ga0193726_1000332_pt1 | contig 55005 bp, 87 predicted proteins | sample H2c1metaG_FD_144928 | JGI IMG/M metagenome (GOLD analysis project Ga0193726, IMG submission 144928) | Soil microbial communities from a riparian zone of the East river system, Colorado, United States - H2c1 | ecosystem: Environmental > Terrestrial > Soil > Riparian zone | place: USA: East River... | reverse complement strand
ATCGGATCGACGACGCGCGCGCGAAGGCGGCGGCCAAGGCTGGCAAGACGCCGGCGACGGGCACGGCAGCCGCAACCTCGCCGGCGGCCTCTGGTGAACCCACCGAGGAAGAGAAGCGCGAGATCAAAGAGCGCGAGGCCAAGGAGCAAGGCCGATGAAGACGCGCGATCTTGATGCGCTCGCGAAGGGACCCGATCCGCTTTCGCGCGTGGCGGTGCCGGCGACCGGGAGGAGATGCCCGCGCTGTCATGGCCGCGTAGCTCGCGATCGGTCGCTTCCGTGTTTGCTGTGCGCTCCCCACCTCGTTCCGGTCGCCTTCGGCGGTCAGTTACTCGAGCGTGCCTCGTGAAAATTTCAGCGGTAGTCGTCGACAACTTCAAGCGCATCTCGCACGTCGAGATCGCGCCGGATGCGGACCGTGTTCTCATCTTGATCGGCGGTAAGAACGCCGCCGGAAAGAGTTCGCTCCTCGACGCGCTCACTGCTGCGTTCGGCGGCAAGAACGCGCTCCCCACCGATGCCGTCAGGCACGGCGCCGAGGCCGCGGAGATCCGCGTCGAGCTCGATGGTGGCGCCTTCGTCGTGCGCCGCACCATCCAGAGCAACGGCGAGAGCGTGCTCGAGGTCCGCGACGGCGAGGGCAAGGTCCGCTCGCCCCAGGCGATGCTCGACAAGATCGTCGCCGCGCGGTTCCTCGACCCGCTCGAGTTCCTGTCGATGTCGGCCGCGGACCAGCGCAAGACGCTGCTGTCCGTGATCGATCGCGACGGGAAGATCGCAGCACTCGACGTCCGCCGGGTCCGCGTGTTCGACCGGCGCACCGAGATCGGCCGCGACGCGAAGAAGGCGGCTGTCGAGCTCGAGCGACTGCCCGAGGTCACCGTGGCAGAGACGATCGACATCGCAGAGCTGCGCGGGCTGGAGAAGGCCATCGACGCCCAGCGCGCCGAGGTTCAGACCGCCAAGCACGAGAGCGTTGCCGCCGACCGCGAGCTCGAGCTGGCGGAGCGCTCCGTCCAGCGACTAGAACTCCAGCTGGCCGACATCGCCGAGCAGCTCGACCAGGCCGAGAGTCATCGCAACGCCCAGCGCGGCCGCGCCGAGGAAGCGCGCGCCACGTGGGCCGGGGTCGCGGCAACCGGAGACGATGCCGACGAGCGTCGGTCCAAGCTCCGCGCCGAGCTCGACAGGGCGGCCAACCACAACGCCCAGGTCGCGGCCGATCGCGAACGCGCAAAGCACCGCGCTAACGTCGCGGCGGATGCGGAGCGTCTCGCCGGCAGTGTTGCCACCCTGACCGCCGAGATCGAGAAGATCGACACCGAGAAGGTCGCGTTCCTCACGTCCACAGCGCTACCCGTCAAAGGGCTCGACGTCGACGTCAGCGGCGTGAAATTCAACGGCGTCCCGTTCTCGCAGGCGAGCGGCGCCGAGCAGCTTCGCGTGGCTCTCGCTCTCGCGATCGCGGCGTCGCCGAATCTCCGCGACGTGTGGGTGCGTGATGGGTCGCTCCTCGACGAGGAGTCGCTCGCCACGCTCGCCGCCGAAGCCGAGGCGGCCGGTGTGAAGCTCTGGATCGAGCGCGTCGGTGACCGCGATCCCGGCGCGATCATCATCGAGGACGGTCGGATTCGTGAGAAGAAGTTGGCGAAGTCGGCGTGATCGGCCAGCGGTTCCATAGACTCGTCGTGCTTGCGCGCGTTCCGGGTCGCGGTCGCGTGCTCTGCCTTTGCGACTGCGGCGTGACGAAGGTTCTTCGCGCTGGCGATGTCCGCAACGGAACTACAAAGTCGTGTGGGTGCTGGGCTTCCGAGCGGATGACGACACGGAACTACAGGCACGGCGAGACCGTCGGGCACAAGCCATCGCCCGAGTGGCGCACGTGGCGATCGATGCACCAGCGCTGTGAAGACCCGAACCACAAGTCTTATCCCGACTACGGCGGTCGCGGGATCTTCGTCTGTGATCGCTGGTCGCTGTTCGAACACTTTCTCGCAGACATGGGACGTCGACCGCATGGAATGACGATCGAGCGCGTCGACAACGCTCGGGGCTACAGCCCGGCGAACTGCATCTGGGCCACCGGCAGCACACAGGCCCGCAATCGACGCGAGCGACCTCGGTTATCCGACGGCACGTTCGCACCGGCGACGATCTAGGAGGAACTGATGCACTAGCGACCCGCGCCCACCCGGCGCACCGGCAATGCCGGCACCACGTGAACAACCGTTGCCCGGGTGGGTAGCGGTCTCTCGTCGACCAAACAGGATGGACGCCATCGCCACACAGGGCGAGCGAAGCGTGGGAACGCCCGCACCACTCGCGATGACGGACCTGGTTCGAATCCAGGCGGCGGGACCGAGGAAAAACATGACCGAATTCATCCGCCCATCGCTCGATCTGATCGAGCCGTCCACCACGAACCCGCGCAAGCACTTCGACGAGGCCAAGCTTCGCGAGCTCGCGGCGACGATCGCGATCCACGGCGTCATCACGCCCGTCACCGTGCGTCCGCATCCCGCGCAGAACGGTCACGCGTGGCAGCTGGTCATCGGCGAGCGTCGACTCCGCGCAAGCTACCTCGCCGGCGTTGTCGACATCCCGGCGATCGTCGAGGAGCTTTCCGATCGGCAGGTCGAAGAGCGCCAGCTCGTCGAGAACGCCGCACGTGAGGACCTCAACGCGCTCGAAGAGGGCGCCACCTACCAGCGACTGCTCGACGAGCACGGCATCTCCATCGACGACCTGTGCTCGCGCATCGGGCGATCGAAATCGCACATCTACGGCCGACGGAAGCTGACGTCGCTCGCCGCCGGGCCGCGCCAGGCGTTGCTCGATGGCCGCATCTCGAGCTCGATCGCAGAGATGGTCGCGCGTCAGCCGACCGACTCGCTGCAGGAGGCGTTGCTCGCCGACATCTTCGGCACGACCGACGGCGACTACGACGCGAATATCCAGCGCGAGACGATCACGCCCGGGCTCGACCGCGAGCGCGCGCCGCTGAGTCACCGCGCCGTCCAGGCGCTGGTGCACCGAAAATATTCGCTCCGCCTCGAGCTGGCGAGCTTCGAGCTCGGGGATGCCGACCTCCTTGCGTCCGCCGGCGCGTGCACGGTGTGTCCGCACCGCAGCGGCAATCAGCCCGAGCTGTTTCCCGACCTCTCGCGCCCGGCCGACGTCTGCACGAAGCCGACGTGTCACGCCGAGAAGACCGCCGCGGTGTGGAAGCGCGCGGAGGATCGCGCCTTCGATTTCGGCCACCGCGTCGTCACGAGCATGGAGTCCGCGGTCTACTTCGGCCACGGCAACACACTCGTCTCGACGGCGCCGTGGGTCGACCCGTCGGCCGAGCTGCCCTACGACCTGCGCATCGGAATGCCGGTGACGTCTAAGGTACCGACGTGGGGCAAGCTGCTCGGCAAGAAGCACGAGGTCGCCACGGTCCTGGTGCAGGACCCCACGGGGGCCCCGCGCGAGTACCTCGACCGCGCCGCAGCGATCCTCGCCCTCACCGAGGCCGGCAAGATCGAGAAGCCGACGAAGGCGGCAAAGCCGGGCGCAGCACCGAGCTCGACGTCGGCCAAGCCCAGCCCCGAGGTGCGCGCGAAGGAAAAGGCGAAGCTCGAGCTCAAGGAGTCGGCGCTATCCCGCGTGCTCGCGATGGTGGCCGATGGCGCGGTCGACGTGCTCGACACGCCGAAGCAGCAGCTCGCGTTCGTGCGGTGGCTGCTCCGCGCCGTCCAGCCGCTCATCAGCGTCGACGCGTGTGACGCCGTCGAGGAACGCCGCGACGAGAACCTCCCCAAGCTGATCGACAAGGCGCCGACCTTGGCCTTCTCGCTCTCGCTACTCGCCGAGATGTTGGTCTCCGAACACGCGGACCCCTTCGTCCACAGCAGCGGGAAGAAAGACCTGTTCGTCGACGGCTGCAAGCTCTTCGGCGCGGACTGGGACAAGGCGCAGGCGCTCGCAAAGGCGGCCGCTGACGCCGAGAAGAAGTCGGACGCGGCGAAGAAGACCACGCCGAAGAAGGCGGGCGCGAAGTGATCACTCGACGCCGCGCTGTCGAGATCGCGATCGAGGCGGCTCGGAAGGCTCGACCGAGCTACTACGCCGAGCCGTTCACGCCGCACGAATGGGTCATCGACGCGATCCTGACTGCCGGAGACGAGTCGCGTGACAAGACGATTGACCACTGCGTCAAGCAGCTACGCGAGCGGCCGCAATGAAGTGCCGCGTCGACAACTGCATCCGCGCGCACAACGACGACCAGGCATTCTGTCGCTCGCACTGGTTCGCTTTGCCCAAGCGCGTGCGTGACGAGATCTGGCTCCTGCTCCGCACGATGCCCGGCAGCGAGCAGCACCGGCGCGCCATCTTCGACGCGCTCGACTTCCTCAACATCCGCGAGGCGACTCGCCGGCGCGAGTTCATTGAGCGGGCCAACTAACAACGCCGCGTTCGCGCGGCACGGAGGATCCGATGTGGAAATCGATAGCGCTCCTCGTAGCGCTGGGCGGCACCGCCGCCGCCGATACCGCGTACGGCCTGAGGCCGGACGGCAAGATCCAGATCCACGCAGCACGTTGCTCGGAGCTGCGAGCACTCCACGCGATCCAGAAGGTCACGGACCGGGACGCGACGATCACGGTCGGGATCGACCGCATGTCGATCACGATCGGCAAGACGACGGTGCCGGCGGATCACATCGACGGCGACTACGGCTGGTGGGAGCTCGACCCGGAACACCGGATGTCGATCTGCGTTCGCCCGAAGGGAGCGCATGCCGAGGTCGAGGTCCAGATTGCGGTGATCGAGCAGATTGGCGACTCGACGTGCTTCGAGAAGTGGATCGGCTGGGGCTGGCAGAGGCCACAACCGTGACGTGGGGCGCGGATAAGAAGTTCGCGGCGGAACCAGGCGGCATCGTGCAGAGCGGCCCGTCGTCCGCTGGTCCGGATCCGGGCAAGCGAACCGCGACGCAGGGACCGAACTACACCGGCAGCGCGTACGCCGACCACGGCGCGGTCTGCGCGAAGCAACCGGGCGCCGATGGCTGCTTCATGCCGGCGGAGGTTCGGAAGCCCTACAGCGACCAGGTCACCCTGCGCATCTTCGCCGTCGACCAGGTCTACCAACGCGCCTGTGACGTCGTCCGACTCGAGCGCCTGATGACGCCCGCGACCCAGCCCAATTTCGTCATCGGGCTTCTCTTCGACATCGCGCTTGGCCGATGGACCGGCGGGATTGTCGAGCACTTCGCAGCGGTCCGCGCAGCTGCGGTGCAGACCGCGACCGCGATGGAGGTCGAGCTGTCCGGCATCATGAAGCTGGAAGCCGCGACCATCAACGCGAAGCTCTCGACGGCGGTGGCGAAGGTCAAGACGATCGCCGTGCAGGCCGCCGGGTCGAGCAACCCAGCATTGGCGCAGTCGTTCATCAGCGCGCTGAAGAACGGCGCGGCGATCGGATTCCAGGCCCTGCGCGAGAGCGTGCCAGCGACCGCGACCGACGTCGAGCTCCTCGCACTGCACGAGGCGTTCGACATCAAGTACCACCCGCAAGACGCCTACCAGGACGCGATCAACCGGAAGATCGATCGGTACCTCGCGAGCGGCGTGACCAGTATCGGTCGACAAGCGGACACGTCGAAGAAGACGGTCAGCTCCAAGGAGGAGGCCGACCCCTACGCGTCGGTCGACACCCGCGTCGCATATGCCCGGTTCGCGTCGGGCTACCCGGCTCGGCTCGTCTACCAGCACGCCGACTCGCGCGACATCGGCGACCCCGATCCAAAGCAATTCGGGGGTGCCGGCGAGACGAAGGCCGGCCTACCCGGTGAGAAGATCGCGGCCGAAGCCGGCGCGCACTTCGTGCCGGATGAATTCGCTGAGATCGCCCTGCAGCGGCACATCGCGCAGTGGGGCGGCGTGCCAGGCTTCGTCGATATCGACGACTCGACGTGGTACTGGGAGCCGGCTCGCGCTGCGGCTGCACACCAACGGAAGCGACAGACGCAGAAGTCGTCGGTGCAGGTCGCCGATCGCGCGAACAAGTCGAAGCTCGACCTGACGCCGTCGAAGGACGAGCCCGTCGACATCCCGGACGTGTTCAAGCTCACGCCGGCGAGCGGAGGCGCGCTGTGATGTGGAAGAACGAAATCAAACGCATTCGTATCTCAGGCAACCCGACGCCCAAACAGATGGCGTTCCTTCGCGAAGCGGCCGGCATGCAGCCGAAGTCGCTCTCGCTCGACCCGATCACGTACGTTCTGCCCATGAAGAAGAAGATCACGCTCGCGATCGCTGCGGTCGTTCTGCTCGGGGCCGGCATCCTGCTCGGCTACGTGCTCCGCGGTGAGCCCTCGGACCTGACGTCGAGCCGCACCAAGGCCACCGCGCTCGTTCGCTACTGTCAGCTCAAGCACGGCGAGCTCGCCTATCTGCTGAAGGACATCGAGACGCCGAATCGCGGCGAGACGATGACCGGCGCGACCATCGTCGGCATCGACAACAACCTGTCGCTGCCGGATTTGAATCAGATCCGGCCCTGTTTCCCCGAGTCGTCGTGGGGAAGCATCCCGAGCACCACGTTCATGTGCACGAGGCCGTTCAAGAACGACGACAAGTGCCGCATCGACGCGCTGAAGAAGGCGTTGGATTTGTTTCCGGACGAATACAGAGGCCCATGACGGACGACGAGCTGAAGCAAGACAAGGCGTTCATCAACGCTGCCATCACCGCGCCGTGGATGGCCACACAGGAGAGCGAGCATCGCTGGCTTGTTGTCGACGGCAACGGCCTGTGGGTCGCCGACTGCGGCAACGACGAGAAGAGCGCCAAGGCAATCGCCGCGGCGCGGACTCGGTGGCCGGCGGCCTTGATGGAAATCGAGAAGCTTCGCGCCGAGGTGGCGCTCATTCGCGGCGTCGAGACAAGCGTCAACGACGCCATCAACCGCGCCGGCATCCACTGCGCGGTCACGTTCGCCGAGGGTATCGACATGATCACGAGCGCCCGTGACGAGGCTCGGGCAGAGGTCCATCGGCTCAACCTGGAAGACCGCGAAGCGATGGCCTCGCGCAACATCTTGGCCGACGCGCTCGTGGTGATAGACGGCGGACACTCCACGTCGCTCGTCGCCTGCGCCGACCGCGCGGCTGAGGTCATCAAGCAGCTCCGGGCCGAGGTCGAGGCCATGCGGCCAGTGGTCGATGCGGCGGTCGGCTACTGCTTGGCGCCGAGCGCTTGCTGGCAGGCTGAGGTGAGGCTCGTCGAGGCGGCCGGGCTGTATCACGCGAACCGACGGATATCGGAGAACGCGCCAGTCCTTGAAGCGAGCGTCGTCCGCACCGGTCAATTCGCGATGGGAGCCGAGTGCTCCTCCTGCGGTCACCGGCACGCAGGAGCCGACGTCGGACATATCTGCATCGGTTGTCCTTGCGAGGAACGGCCCGTCGACATCGCGGAGCGCGCGTGACCGACGACGCACCCGTGCTCCACCTCGGTGTCGGCGGCGCCACGAAGTGCAAGTCGTGCAAGGCGCGGATCGTGTTCGCGAAGACCGTGACCGGCTCGCTCGCACCGTTCGAACGCGACGGCCACGGAGGATGGGCCATCGAGAACGGCGTCGCGCACTTCCTCGGCAAGCTGCCGGCGCCTTCGAAGGTCGCCATGTACAAGCGCCACGCGTGCAAGGAGCTGAGCCTGTGATCATCGAGATGTTGGACGTCGAGGGCGTCATCGAGAACGAGATCAAGCTGGGCATCCCGCAGAAGTCGATCGCGCTCACCTACGCGTTCGGGCTCCGCTCGTCGGGGAAGGTCGACTGGAAGCGCATCAACAACGCGCTCATCGCGAAGTTCGGACAGCGCGGCCTGGCCCGCATCAAGGCGCGAGCATGGCGGCTGTACGAAGGGACAGAGAAGCTGTGAGCGTCCTCGACATCGACAAGCCGATCGACCTCGGCGAGCTCGAGGCGACGTTCACCGGCCGGGGTCCCTATCCGTGGACCGCGGCGCGCGACGTGCGCATCCTCATCCGGCAGCACCAGGAGATGCGCGCGATGATGAAGCTGGCGTTCGATCTCTCGCACGGCGTGACCGGCGCCCACGAAGACGACGCGATCTGCCGCATCAAGGTCCACTTCGAGACCGCGCCGACGATGTGGCTGCGCGATGCGTTCGAGCAGTGGCAGCGCCAGGCCGAGGAGTTGCTGAAGTGACGAAGCTGCACATCTCCGACACGCTGTCGCTGCCGCTCGACTTCGTGACGTCGACGTCGGCGATCCTCGCGAAGAAGCGATCCGGCAAGACGTACCTCGCGCAGAAGATCGCCGAGGGCATGCTCGCGGCGAAGCAACAGGTCGTCGTGATCGACCTGACCTCCGCGTGGTGGGGCCTTCGCTCGTCGGCGGATGGAGCGTCGCCCGGATATCCGATCACGATCTTCGGCGGCAAGCACGGCGACCTACCGCTGGAGGCGACCAGCGGCGAGCTGCTCGCGGAAGCGATCGTCGCGGATCGGTTCTCCGCCGTGCTCGATGTCCGGCTGTTGAAGAAGGGTGCGCGCATCCGGTTCATCGCGGATTTCCTCGAAGCGCTCTACGACAAGAACACCGAGGCAATGCACCTCTTCATGGACGAGGCCGACGCGTACATCCCTCAGCGGTCGTTCTCGCCCGAGGAAGCTCGCGCACTCGGCGCGGCCGACGAGCTCGTGCGGCGCGGTGGGATCGGCGGCATCGGCGTGACGATGATCAGCCAACGCGCGCAGGTGCTGAACAAGAACGTGCTCTCGCAGGTCGACACGCTCGCGGTGCTTCGCATGAACCACCCGAAGGACATTGACGCCACCGAGGACTGGCTCTCGAACCACGCCGAACCGAAGCTCATCAAGGAGATCCTCGCGTCGCTGTCGTCGCTGCCGGTGGGCGAGGCGTGGTTCCTCGATCCCGAGCACAAGACGTTTCAGCGGATCACGGTCGCGCGGAAAGAGACCTACGACAGCGGCCGCACCCCGAAGGTCGGCGAGCACGTCACGCCCCCGAAGGTGCTGGCGAAGGTCGACCTCGACCGACTCGGCGAGAGCATCCGAGAGACCGTCGAACGTGCGAAGGCGAACGACCCGAAGGCCCTGCGCGCGCGCATCGCCGAGCTCGAGAAGCAGCCCGGCGGCAAGCCTGGCACGGTCACCGAACGCGTGGTCGAGAAGATCGTCCACGTCGACCGGCCGATCCTGAGCGATGTCGAGATTCGTCGGCTCGAAGCTGCGGTCAAGATCTTCACGGCCGCCTTCGATCGGTTCGAGTGCGAGAGCAATCAGATCGCCGAAGAGATCACGACCGTCGGCGGAGTGATGCGGGACTTCGAGGCCGCGATCCACCTCTCCGGCCAGCTGCCACCGAGGATTATTCTCGCCGCCCCGGAGACCGCATCGCCACGACAACCCAAGGCAAAGCGGGCGCCGAAGCAGGCCGACGCATCAACTGCGCCCGAAATTATTCCCGCCCAGCCACGCCCAGCGCCGAGCGAGACGACCGTCGAACAGCGTCAAGCGATCCTCGACGCGCTCGCGACGCTGAAGGCGATCGAGCTACCGGCGAGTGTGAAGACGTTGGCAGCGTGGCTCGGAGTCCACCCACGCACGAAGGCGCTGCTGACAAACATCGGCGTCTTGCGGAGCGAAGGGCTGATTGAGGACCTCGATCTCACAGATGTGGGGCGCGCGGCGGCGCACGTGCAGCCACACAATCCTGACCAACGCCGCGCGGCCTTCACCTCGGCGCTATCGGAGCTGCAGATCCGAATCCTCGACACGATCGCGTCGCTTGACGATCTCGATCGTTCGAAGTCACACGCAACTCTGTCCGCTTGGCTGGGAGCGCATCCGCGAACGAAGGCAATACTCGAAGACCTCGGTGGACTTCGCAGCAAGGGGTTTCTCAACGACAACGACCTGACGGCGCTCGGTCGGCATGCCGCGACACCGCGGTTCACAGAGAAGACGGTCGCGGACATTCTTGAACCGCTGGAGGAGTCGCAGCAACGAATCGCCGCGACGGTGATCCGGCGCGGTGGCGTCAACAACATCACCGATCTCGCCGCGATTCTCGGCGTTCATCCGAGGACGAAGGCCCTGCTCACCGATCTCGGCCTTCTTCGCAGTCGCGGGATGCTGACGATCGGCTGGCCGATCAAACCGACGGACGTGTTTCCGCAGGACGGTGCGCAATGAAGATCAGCGGACAAATCACGGCCGTCGAAGACTGCGGCGACCACCTCAAGATCACTGCGCAGGTATGCGAGGACGCTTCCAGCGAGGCCGCGTGGCTGAAGGAGATGATGTTCCACGTTCGCGCCATCGACTCGAGCCGGCGTGCGGTGTGGGTCGGGCGTGACATCGCGATCGATCTGAGGTGGAGGTGAAGGGACCCATCGACCACCCGCAGCACTACGGTGGAGACACGCTGTACGAAGCCATCAAGGTCATCGAGGCATGGCAGCTGAACTTCAACCTCGGCAACGCGGTGAAGTACATCTCGCGTGCTGGCAAGAAAGACCTGACGCGCACAGTAGAAGACCTGAAGAAGGCGCGCTGGTATCTCGATCGAGAGATTGGTCGGCTCGGAGGTAACGGATGAACGCCGCCACCGACAAGCACGCCGCCCCCGACAAGCGCACCGAACGTGCATGGCTGTGGGGCGCGTTCGCCATTTCGATCGCCGCGAACCTCGCGACGTGGCTGCTCGACGTCGAGTCGATCGAGCGCACGACATGGATCCTCGGTCTGCAGGCGGCGTTCTCCATCGGAGTGCTGGCCGGCATGTCGGTGGGGTTCCGACCATGACCGCACCGGCGCCCGACAAGCGTACCGCCCGCGCTCTCGCCGTTGGTGAAACCCACGGCGCGCTCGAACGCGCGTGCATGGCGTACGCGGAGCAACGCCCGGTCCGCGGCGACCACTGGTGCTCGCGCGAGCTGCAGGCGTTGTGTCTGCAGTACGGTAACGCGCTGCTGATGGGTGGTCTCTGATGGCCTCCGCGCTCCCCGACGGCGTCGTCCAGTGCGCGCGCCACGGCATCGTCCACCGCGCCGAGCAGCCATGTCGCGTGTGCGTGCCGAAGCCCTGCTCGTCGTGCGACACGGTCCCGATCCACACCGCGATGCAACAGCGCATGGTCGGCGACGTCGTCCAGCGGTTCTATCGCTGTACTGCGTGCGGCGTCGAGTTCACCGTCGTCGACGACTGCATTCAAAACCCACATCAGTGGATCTGGTGCCTCGTCCACCGCGGTCAGATGCAGTGCTCGCACCTGTGCGACCAGCACCCGAACGCTCGCCAGCACGAAGACGAATGCACCGACCCCGAGCCGGAGCCAGTGCCGGCGCCCCACGATTTCAACTGCTGGAACTGCGGCAAGTACATCGAGGCTGGTCGGCTTGGGCTGCTCATCAGCGACGACGGTGACCTCAACTGGATCTGCGGTGAGGGCTGCCCGGAAAGGCCGAGCGCGTGAGCTTCTGTTCGATCGAAACCTGTTCCCGCACCCTCGACTATCCCGTCGAGCGCAAGCTGCGTCGCTGCGTCGAGCATCTCGATGGGCTCGTGAATGCCATCGAGGGGAGCACGGCTGAGTCCGTCGCGGTGTGGCTCGAGCAGAATGCCAGCGAACCGAGTAGCAAGCTCAGGGACGCTGCTGCCCTTCGCGTCGCCGCGGATATCCGAGCCGGTGCATGGAGGAGGCCGTGAAGGAGCGGCAGATCATGGACGCAGACAGCTCGAGCTACCGCCAGATGGAGGGCGACATGCGCGCGCTGATCGCGTTCTGCGACAAGCGCGGTTGGTCGGCTGCTCGCGCGATGCAAGCGATCGTCGGCCTGTTGCCGATCCTCGCCGATGGCACTCCTGACCCGCTCGTGAACTTCGATACGGCGATGCGCTCGTTGGCAACTGCCCGCGACGTTATCGAAGAGCGCGTGAACGGAACGAAGTCGTGAAGGAGCGCCCGGTGCTGTTCTCGTCGAGGATGATCAAGGCGCTGCTCGCCGGTGCCAAGTCCCAAACTCGCCGCATCCTCACTCCACAGCCCGAGCACCTCCAGCGTCACGAGTGGAAGGGAAAGGTCCTGTACGACGCGGAGCACCGCATCTGGTGGTGGAAGCAGCACCACTTCGAGAACCTGATCGACTTCGAGGATGGTAGGCGCGAGCTCGCGCAGCTCTGCCGATACGGCATTGCCGGCGATCGGCTGTGGGTCAAGGAGACGTTCGCGCCGAATGATCCGCCGAGCGGATATGTCTATCGCGCCGACGGTGCACATCTGTACGACCGCCATCCGGTGAAGTGGACGCCCGCGATCTTCTGTTCTCGCGATGCATCGCGCATCACGCTCGACATCACGAACGTCCGCGTCGAGCGGCTGCAGGACATCACCGAGGAAGACGCGAAGGCCGAGGGCGCCGCGTACCGGATCGCGCCGGGCGGTGACCTCTCTGGCGCCTTCCAAGGTCTCGCCGGCAGCATCGGCTACCGCGCGCACTTCGCGGACCTGTGGCGCTCGATCAACGGCGTGGAGAGCTGGGACGCGAATCCGTTCGTGTGGGCACTTTCGTTTCGACGCGTTGATTCGCGCGCGTCATGCGAGTGCGGACATGCACGCGAGAGTCACGACCTCGACGACGCATGTTCGATGTGTGAGTGCCGAACATGGTCAAGGAGCGCCGCGTGAGCGACGATCAGCGCCCGCCGCTCCTTCGCGCCTGGACCGGCGATGACGTCATCGTCGACAACTTCGCCGGCGGCGGTGGCGTCTCCGAGGCATTCGCGCGAGCGCTCGGCCGCGCGCCGCACCACGCGATCAATCACGATCCCGAAGCGCTGGCGATGCACGCCGCCAACCACCCGGAGACGCAGCACCACTGCGGCAATATCTGGGACTACAAGCCGCGCGAGCTCGTCGGCGATGTCGACGTGGCGGCCGCCTGGTTCTCGCCCGACTGCAAGGACCACAGCTCGGCGAAGGGCGGCAAGCCGATCGACAAGAAGATCCGTGCGCTCGCGTGGACCGCGGTCCGATGGGCGCATGACGTCAAGCCGGCCATCATCTTCATCGAGAACGTTCCCGAGTTCCGCGAGTGGGGCCCGTGCATCGAGATCGACGGCGAGATGAAGCGCGATCCGAAGCGGAAGGGTCAAACATTCCGACGGTTCGTGTCGCGCCTGCGCAAGTTCTACAAGAACGTCGAGTGGCGAATCCTTCGGGCTTGCGACTACGGCTCGCCGACGAAGCGCAAGCGCTTCTTCCTGATGGCGTCCGACCGTGCGTTGACGTGGCCATTGCCGACGCACGGACCGATGCTGTCGAAGCCGCATCGCACCGCGGCCGAGTGCATCGACTTCGAGAAGTTCGGGTTCGGCGCGTCGATCTTCATGACGCGCGAGGAAGCCCGCGAGTACAAGAGCGCGACCGGGATCCAGATCAAGCGTCCGCTCGAGACCGCCACGCTGACGAGGATTGCGGCCGGGACGAAGCGGTACGTGATCGACGAGAAGCGGCCGTTCCTGATCCCGGTGAGCTACGGCAGCAAGGGTGACGCGCCAGACCGACGCGTCTACAGCATCGACGAGCCCATCTCGACGATCACGGCGCACGGCCGCGGTCGGCACGCGTTGATCACGCCGATCCTCATCCAGTCCGGCCAGGGCGAGCGCGAAGGCCAGCGGCCGCGCTACCTCAACATCCACGAACCACTCGGAACCGTGGTCGCCTGTGGTCAACGGCACGCGCTCGCGTCAGCGCTCCTCGCTCCCTTCATCACCAACAACAACTCCGTGCGCGCGAGCGGTGGGTGGAACATCGGCGGTCCGCTCGACGAGCCGATGGCGACCATCACGGCGCAGCGACAGAAGGCGGTGATCGCGGCGCACCTGGTCAAGTTCGCCGGCACGAGCGCCGGGCATCTGGCGTCGTGCGCGAGCTCGATGGAAGAGCCAGTGCCGACGATTACCGGTGAAGGCTGGAAGCTCGCCCAGGTCGCGGCGTTCCTGATTCGCTACAACGGCGCCAGCGTCGCGCAGCATCTATCGGCTCCGCTTGGAACCGTCGACACGAGAGACCGCTTCAGCCTGGTGACGGTCATGCTCGACGATGGCCCCTACTTCATCGCCGACATCCTGATGCGGATGCTCGAACCTCGCGAGCTGTTCCGCGCGACCGGCTTCTACGACGACTATCTGATCGATCCGATCTTCGAAGGCGAGCCGCTGACGCGAACGGCGCAGGTCCGCATGTGCGGCAACGCGGTGCCGCCGGATCCAGCTGAGGCGTTGATCCGCGCGAATCCGCCGAGGGCGGCGTGAAGTTCTCGACGCTGCTCGTCGATTCACCATGGCCATACCATCACATCGGTCGGTCGGTCGGTCGGGCTGGCTTTGGCGACAGCTACGACGGCGCTCCGAACAAGCCGCTCCCTTACAGCACGATGTCGATCGCCGAGATTGCAGCGCTGCCGATCGCCGAGCTCGCGGCCGATGACGCTCACCTCTACTGCTGGACGACGAACGGCTATCTCGAGGATGCATTCGCGATCGTCCGCGCGTGGCGGTTCGAGTATTCGACTGCACTCGTCTGGGCGAAGAACGCGATGGGCGGCGGTCTCGGCGCGTCGTTCGGGATCACGACGGAGTTCCTGCTCTTCGCGCGCCGCGGTCGTCTGCAGCAGCGCAACCGGCTGACCGGCACGTGGTTCAACTGGAAACGCCGCTACGAGGACGGGCACCCGAAGCACAGCGCGAAGCCGCACGAATGCTACTCGCTGATCGAGCACGTCTCACCTGGCCCGTACGTGGAGCTGTTCAGCCGAGAGAAGCAGCCACGGATCGGATGGAGCTACTGGGGCAACGAATCGCTCGGCACCGCGAGCCTCGAGGTCGCGCCGTGATCCCCACCGCTCGCACCGTCGCCAGCTTCTGGCGTCGCCTCGCTCGACTGTTCCGGCGACCGCGCCTCATCCAGAGGTGCGCGTTCTGCGGCTGCGCGCTCGACAATGGCCAGTGGCTGCCGTCGCTGCCAGCGGAGCGCGAGGTCTGCGGCGGGACGTATATGTTCGATCCGATGAACGGCACGCCGCCGTGGCGGGTGTGCACGCGAATGATGCGGAGGCTCGGGTGAAGTCCACCTGCGCCGCACGCGGGAAGCGCAAGCGATCCGTTTGGGTCGCGAGCGACGGCGCCACGATCAAGCTCTCGGCGCAGGGTCGCGTCGATGGCGAGATGCGCTGGATCGACGTCGAGCTGTCGGTGACCGGCGCGCAAGGCGTCATCGACAAGCTGGCGTTGGCGATCTACGAGATCGAGGAGCAAACCGCGCGAGGCCGCCGGCAGCACGAGGACTACCGACGTCAGTACGCAGACACCCACGACGACTTGGATCAAGGATGAACTATCTCTCGCCCGATCAGATCGCCGATCGCGTCGGCGTCTCGCGGGCGACCGCATATCGGATCGCGCGGGAGTGCGTGCACGTTCGCGTCGGTCGCCTGATCCGCGTGCCCGAGGAAGCTCTCTCGCGATACCTTGCGACCCGAACCGAGCTCCCATGGGAACCATCTACCAGCGCAAGCCCGGCGGCACGTACTACGGCTACTGGACCGACGCGAAGAACCGGCACCACCGGCGGACGCTCCGCACGCGCGACCCCGTCGTCGCGAGGCAGCGGCTCCGACAACACGAGCTGGTATCGACCGACGCGGCCTCGCACGCGCACCACACGTTGAGGCGCGCGATCGGCGACCTGCTCAACGTCGTCGAGCAATCGAACGCCGACGGGACGTGGCGATCGTACAAGCAGAAGGGTGCGGCGCTCCTCGAGGGCATGGGCGACGTCGAGCTCGCGTCGATCACGCGCGATTCGATCCTTGCGTACTGCCGGCTGCGAAAGCTCGCCATCGGCGACCACACGTTGCACAAGGAGCTCGTGGTCCTTCGGCGCTCGCTAGCCGAGGCGAGCACGCGAGGGCTTTGGCGCGGCGACGCTCGATCGCTCGTGCCGACCATCAAGGTTCGCTACCGGCCGCGAGAACGCTGGCTCACGCCGGCGCAAGCCTTCGCGCTCCTGGCCGAGCTCGCGGACGGGAAGGCGCTGTGGGCCGCGATCGCGATCATGGCCGGGCTGTCGCTGTCCGAGATCGAGGGCCTGCTCTGGGCGCACGTCGATCTGAAGGCGCGCCGTCTTCGCGTGCCGGGGACGAAGCGCGAGAGCCGATATCGGATCGTGCCGATCGATCCGGACCTCGCAGCGCGGCTCCGGAGGCATCGCGGCAAGAGCGGCCCGACGGACGCCGTGGTTTCGCGCTGGCCGAACGTTCGGCGCGATCTGCGGGCGGCGGTGGTCCGCGCGAATCGACGCGCCACGGAGAAGGCCACGAAGGCGAGGCGCAAGCCGCCTGAGCCGATGCCGGTCGTCTCGCCGAACGACCTGCGCCGGACGTTCGCGAGCTGGCTCAAGCAGCGAGGCCTCGACTCTTACACGGTGGCCAGGCTGCTCGGGCACTCGAGCACGAAGATGGTCGAGCTCGTGTACGGCAAGCTCGATGACCGCACGTTCGAGGCCGCGATCGCCAAGCTGCCCAGGATCCGCGCCGCGTAAGTGCCGGTTGAGCAACCGGTGTGCAACGCCAGTGGCAATGGGTGCCACCAATGAGACGAAGCCTGCAGGTGTCGCAGGCTTCGTCGTCGGTGATCTCGCGTGGTTACGTGCCCAGGGACGGAGTTGAACCGCCGACACGCGGATTTTCAGTGCTCGGCGGAGTCAATGACTGCGCGCACTTAGACGCTACGTGTGCAACCGGTGAGCGTCAAGACTTCAGCCGAGGCTCAGTTGCTCGCGCCCGGTTTCAGAGCCCTTCGCCTCGAGCTCGCCGCGTGACCGGCTACCCGATCCGTACCCCACGATCTTAGTTACGTCGTACGAATCATATTGCGTTGCGTACGACGAATCGCTAGAGTGAAGACATGGACGATTCGAAATTCGAAGTTACCGAGATGCCGGGCCAGGTCACCAAGATCCGCTGCAAGGGTTGCAGCCGTTGCGCTCGTTCGCAGCCGTGGGACGTTCGGACCGAGAAAGATATCCGCCACGTGTTCGGTTGCGAGTTCTTCGGCGCGAACACCAACGCCGACGTCGAAGCCGTTCGCACGGGTCGCGCGTCGGTATCGTCGGTCATGAACCGCGACGGACACGAGTAAGCCGTGCGCAAACTTCTCGACGAGATCGAAATCGGCAAGTCCACGAAGTCGGGAACGGACTGGCCGATCGTCGACCAGCTTCACCAGACCGGCGAGCGCCAGTGGACGATCACGCGAGCGCTCTGCAATGGGATCCCGCGCGCGACTGAGTTCTATCGGTCCGAAGCGGCCGCGCGAAATAACTTCGCTCGGCGTCTCGACGGTCGCAAACCGCGCGCGGAATCGGCGGGCAAGCCGGTCACGCTGCGCGCGACCAAGGAGGAGCGCTTCCGCTGGGAGCAAGCGGCAGCCGCAATCGAGCTGTCGTTATCCGAGTGGTTGCGCGTCGCGGCCGAAGAGAAGCTCGCGAAGGGATCGCCATGATCCTCGACCCCGTTCGGTTCAAGGAGCACCTCGTCCGGATGCGGCGGGACAGGGAGATGGCACTCGAGGCAGCCGGCGCTGACGTCACCGATGTCAGGCGCGCGCTGGGCGGCGGTTCAGCAGCATCGGTCGCGACGATGGACACCTACCGCGCAATCCAGCGCGAAATCGCCCTCCTCGCCGAGCTGCACGCGGCCGTCGAGGATTCGATGCGAGAGTCATAGTTATGGGTGACTTCTACGAACAATTCGAGATCGACGAGGCCGAGTTTCACCGGCAATGGACGGCCGCGGTCGGCACTCCTGGCTACGACAAGTCCGAGTGGACGAAGCGATATAACGAGCATCTCAGGCGCTGGAGAAACCGAGCCGATCAAGTTGGCATCGGCGGTCCGCTGTTGAGGCCTGCAGCTACTCGACCGTGATCCTCAGCCGTACGCGAATCGGCTCGTCGTCTGCCTTCGTCGCCTTGGCCTTGCGAAGGCTCGCCGCGAACCATTCGTGAAACTCGGCCATGTGGTCGATCTCATCGAGATAGAGCTCCATCTCGGCCGTCGTCTTCCGCGTCGACGTGCGCGGTTCGAGCGGATCGAGCGGCTCGATCGGATCGGTGACGATCTTGTCGCGCTCGTCGCTCACGGCTCCTCGGTCGGCTCCGTCGATGACGCCGAAGTCTTGCCCGCGAGATCCGTGCGAAGGATCTCGGCGATCGCCGCGATCAGGTCGGGGATGTCGGCCGCCTGGCAATGCGCGCTTCCGTCGCCGCGGCAGTGGATCAGGATGTTCCCGCTGCGCTCGCGGTGGATCCGCACGCCACCGCGCACGACCGTGATCAGCTCGCGCGTCGGGCGCTTGTCGAGCTCGATGTCCTCGTCTTCGTCTTCGACGTGCGTCTCGTCGTCGTCCATCGCGGCCTCCGTTCAGCGAAAGACATGGACGGCGCACTCGTACAGCGTGACGAGCAACCCAAAGGCGAATGCGATCTTCCCGCCCTCGACGAGGATCGGATTCGCAGGCGTGCTCCTGGAGGAGACGGCCCAGATCAACAAACCGAAGACGCAGACGATGAACGGAATCCAAACTTCGAACATGGCTGTTGTCCTTTCGTGTTCGTCAAGCTGCCGGCGCCGCGTCGACCTTGCCGAGAGCCCAAACTCCGCCGCGGTAGCCCTCGATCTTGAGCGCCGCTGTCGTCGCCGGGCCGGGGATGCCGTCGATCACGAGCTTGTGGCCGAGCCGCACGAGCTCGGCCTGGCGCTCCTTCCACGTCGAGAGGTCCTCGCCGGCGTCGAAGTCGAACGCCTCGGCGCCGAGCCGCTGCTTGATCAGCGCGAACAGGATGTCGCCTGGATCCCAGCGCCCCCGCGCGTCGTCGTTGTCGCGGTGCCCGAATACGCCGCACATCGCCGCGGGGTTCTCGCGCATCCTACGGAGCGGCGCGTTCTTGTACGTGCCGATGCGAGGGAACTGCAGCTGGATGCCGATGGTCTCGGCGAGCACGGCCACCACGGCGACCGTCGCGTCGAGCGCAGCTTGGTAGACGATGCCGCCGAGCTGCTCACAGGTCTCAATGCCGACGCTGAAGGGATTGACCGAGCGCGCGTGGTAGGCCATCCACGTCACGCAGTCGGCGAGGGACGCGACCACGCCGTCGTCGCCCGTGACGATGTGAGCACCGGAGTGCTGCGGATCGCCCTGCCAGTACTCAGCGACTCGTTGCGAGTGTCCGCTCGGCCCGGCGCCAGAGACGACCTTCTCGGGATCGTCGGCGAGCGTCTTGTGGAGCGTGATCTGCGTCGGGGTGTTCGTGCGCCCCATGCCATCGCCCGGCGACATGAACGCCCACTTCTCTTCGTGCGTGCCGATGACGACGACGCCAGGGACCTGGACCAGGACACCGCGAATCAACAAACCGCTCATCGTGATGACTCCTCTGCTTCGAGTTCGGCCGTCATGCCGGCACCCACTTGCCATCACGGATGAAGCCGTGGAAGCCGCAGCCCATCGGACAGAGCAGCGAGCCCTGTATCGTGATCTTCGGATCGTCCGGGCCACCGCTCGTCAACACGTGCCCGGTGCCCATCAAATCGAACTTTAGGGACGACCACGCTCGACACGTCGGGTGGTGCCAGATGAAGCCCCGACCGTCGGAGTACCAGCGGAGGTAGACCTCGTGCCCGAGATCGACGATGCCAGGTTCGTTGATCGGCCACGCGTTCTTCACTTCGAGTCCTTGCAGAACTCGATCGCGCCGTTCTTGATGTAGCCGTGGAACGCGCACAGCAGCGACTCGCTGATGTACTTCGGGATGCAGCCCGCCGCGATCGCAGCCTCACGCGAGGCGTGGAAGGGGATGCGCCGGATGCTTGGCGTCAACGTCAGCGTCTCGAAGGTGTCACCCGTGCGGTCCCACTTCGCGCCGGCGTGCACGACCACCGCGCCGCCGAGCGACGGCGAGAACGGCACGGTGTGCCAGCACTCGGGATGCCCCTCGGGGCACTCGAACCGCACGTAGCAACGCGGACCGCCGTCGGGCGCTTCGACCCACCGCGGGTTGCAGTCGCCGAGCCGATGCTTCCTCCGCGTCGTCATCGCGGCACCTTCGATCCGCGAGCTCGGCCGCCGCGGCGTGCGTAGTAGCTGTTGCGACCGCCCGTGGGATCGACCGCGCGGCCGCTGCTTTCGCCGTCGACTGCGAGCCCGTTCGCGCCGATCGCGACCAGTCGCACCGTTGCCCCAAGACACTGGGAACATCGATCCGGGCAGTCGCGGCCGTGAGGCTTCACGTCGAGGGCACCGTCGTGTGCTTGTGTGCGAGCGTCGCGAGCTGCTCGAGTACGGCCGCTCCCAGCGAGAACGACCGGTCGATGGGATGCACGATGAACCGCACGCAGCCGTCGTCGTAGACCTCGGCGATCACCGTCGTGTCGCCATCGACGTAGCGGCGGGTCTCGACGACGGCGCGCGGGCTCACGCGCGACCTCGCATGATTCGCTTCGCGCCTCGGCTGAGCTTCAGCTCGGCGAGCTTCGCGCGATAGCTGCGCTGCGTTCCGATCTGGACCCAGCCTTTGGCTGGGTCCAGCTTCTGCGCGTAGCCACCGGGTCGGACTTCGTTCGGGCGCGTCGACAGCCCCATGTAGTCGTACGTCACGCCAGTCCGATTCTTCGGAGGCTCGAAGCACGCTGGCAGGTTGAAATTCGAGACGGTGACGCCGTCGATGGTGTACGTGTCAGCTTCGCATCGGTCGGCCACCTCGGCGTCCCACACGGTCCCGTCGTCGGCCTGGACGCAGCGGCGACCATACGGATCGGCGAGTGCTTCGAGGATCTCGTGCGACGCACACGACGTCCACGTGGTGCCGTCCGACAGGCACAGCGCCGGGAACACGTACAAGATCGGAATCCCGTCGTCGGTCTCGTCGTGGCAACCGAGCGCGTCCTGCATCGTCGGCACTGTGCGGAGCTCGAGGCGCCACTCGGTCGGGCGCGGCGGATCGTTGGGACTGGCCGCGCGCACCGAGGCCATGACGCCCCACGCGAGTGCGAAGTGTTCGAGGCACTGGCGGGTCAACGCGCCGGCCGCGCGAACGACTTCGGCGTGATCGAGGTGTGCGTCAACGTCGACGATGACGATCGACGGCGCGAGCATGCGGGGGTTCACTTGACGTACTTCCAGTGATGCGCCGCGATGGACGCGCTCGCGCGCGTCGCCTGTGCGGATTCCGCTGTGCTCTGCTGCCCGGTCGGCTTCGACGCGAAGACGGTCGACACCGCCTTGACCGCACACGCGAGCGCCTCCTCGCCGACGGTGGTGCCGAGCTTGGTGAGAGCGTCCTGCCAACCGTCACCGCCCGCGGCGACGATCTGCGCGACGTCACCGAGCAGTGTCAGGCCCTGGTCGCCGACGAGCTGGCCGATGTCGGCCTTGGCGCAGTCGAACGCCGATTGCTCGACGGTCTTCGCGTTCGATTCGAACCACGAGCAACCGGAGGAAGTGAGGAGCACGCACGACACGAGGGCGAGCAGACGCATGGACAGACCTTTCAGCGGGGAGGACGGCGCCGAGGTGTCACGAGCCACGCGAGCGCCAGCACAGCGAACAGGGTCATCGCGAGACCTCGGAAGACTCCGCGGATCACGCTGCCCGCCGACCGACGTTGTAGAGCCGCACGCCCGGCCCGACGTGTTTCGATTCGATCTTCCCGTCGTCCGCCCGGAGATGGAGCTGGCGGACGCTGATCCCGAGCGCGTCAGCTGCGGCTCGCTGCGTCAACCAGCCACCGACGAGCAGCTCGGCGCCTTCGCCGTGGCGTTTCATGCCTTCGAGGCCGCCTTTTTCACCGAGGCCCGGCTTTGCTGGTAGCCGAGCGTCGTGAGCGCAACGAGGATCATGCCGGCGACGCGCAGGTAGATCGAGCCATCGCCGACGATGCCAGCCGTCGTGAACGCGCCGAGGAACGCGACCAGCACGGTGAGCGCGTGTTCCGATGTTGACCATCCAGGCTTGACCGTGGTGGTCGTTGTGACCGTCGACGCGCCGGCATCGGGTGCCGTGCTCGTCGCATCGGTCGTGGTCGTCGTCGCTGGAGTCGGGTCGGGCATGGTGATCCTTTCGCGGTTCGCAGCGTGGCGAGTCCAAAATCAGGTTGGCCGCGAGTTGTCCATCGCCTTCGAGAGCTCCTTGATCGCGCGGTGATAGCTTCGATCGCTCGACTCGGGCGGCAACGGACCGTAGGGCCCGGGGATCGCGTACTGCGTCAACGCCGCGACCGGAACGCCGACGCGACGCGCGTGCTCCTCGTGCTCGCGCATGTGGGGCGACACGTAACCGCCGCACTGGACGAGCACGTTTGCGACCTTACGGATCAGCAAGAGCTGGTCGCCCAGGATCCGCGCTTGGTACTCGGACTCGGTGATGAACACCGCCATCGGCCACCACGGGATCAGGACGACGAACGGCGTCTGAAGGAAGATCCACCGAGCCCACTTCCCGGCGTTCTCCATGTTCTGCGCGTGCAGCACATGATCATCACGCTCGCCGAGCGGATGATCGATAAACGCGACGAGCTTGTCTTTGCGCTGGCCGATCAGCTCTCGCGATCGAGGGTAGACGGCGTAGGTCCCATCTTGCGGATCTGCCGCCGGCCTCGGCGCCGCGTTTCGACTCGCGCCGACGGTTTGGCCGCCGCGAATAGCGATCGCCTTGGGGATCTCGACAACGGATTGGGGCGACGACGGCCGTCGCAACGGCTGCGACGATCGCGGCGGTGGTCGCGATGGTTTTTCTGGTCGCCCATCGTCGGAGTTCGCCATCGGTCAATCAGCAGTGCCCCGAGAGGAACGTGATCAGCGCGGTGATGACCGCCGTGCCGGTGCACGCGCCGAGGAGCTGAAGGAACGCTTGACGCTTGGTCTTCTTCGCGTCGGCGACGTCACCCAGCGTCAGCAGCCGGGCTGCCTTCGCGACCTCGATCGCTGCGAGCTGGTCGGCCTTCTTGACCTCGGTCTCTGCGGTGAAGCCGGCCAACTTCATCATGCCGCTGCGCGTGCGCGCTTCGAGGTTCTCGCGCTCGCGCGCGGCGCGTGCCTCGTTCTGACCTTCGATCAGTTTGATGATCGCTTCGTTCTGCCCGATGCTCCCTGCGAGCTCGGCGCGGGTGTTGGCAAGCTCGGTGACGAGCGCATCGACGCGAGCTGTGAGGTGCTGGTTGTCCGCGCGTGTCTCCGTGCGCAGCGCCGCGACGCCGTAGAGGGTCGAGGCGATGGTGTTCTTGGTTTCTTGCGTGCGGCGGTTGATCGCGTCGATGACCGTCTCGGTCACGGGAGGCTTCGGCATGACCGCCGTCGTCGGCGCCGAGCTCGAGTCCCACGACTCCGGGGCTTCGTCGGCCTTCGCCGGCACGACCGGATCGATCACGCCCGAGCGCGCGAGCTGATCCGCGATGACCTTGGGGGGCGTCTTGTGCGGATGCCGGTCGCGGTCGTCGCGTGTGAACCCGGGCTTGGGTGGACGCTTGTCGTCGGGCACTGCGCGACGACGCTAGGGCTCGCTCACCCGGTGGCTCCGGGAATCTCTGATGCCAACGGGTGCAGCGATTCGCGTCAGGTCGACTACCCCACCGATAGCCGACATCGACGATGGGAGTGCCGATGGTGTTCTGCATGAAGACGGCGTTCCTACTCGCGACCTGCATGGCGGGCTGTATGGTTGGCGGTGCAGAGCGTGAGTCGCAGCTTGCCGAAGAGACCGGCACGGAGAGCTGCGGCGCCGACTACGACTCGTGCGCGATGCACGATGGCCGCGACGGCTACTGCTCGCCCGAGATCCACACGTGTGCAGTCGCGTGCGACGAGCTGCAGCACTTCTGCTGGTCGTGGACGTACGCATGGCCCAGCGATCCGAACCGCGAGCACCCGTCGATCTGCTACTGCATCGACGAAGACCCGACGCGCTAGCCCCAGACCGGGCGCACGTTGAAGACTTCGTAGTTTGCTGCCGTCGGGCCGAACTCGAGCATGAGCGTGCCGCCGGCCGGGATCACGATCGGCAGGAAGCCGGCCGTGTTGCCCGCGTTCGCGGTCAGGTCAACGCGCGCCGCCGCCGGCGTGACATCGTTGACGCCGCCGCTGACGTCGGCCGAGCCATCGTGCGACTGGACGAAGATCGTGATGTTGCACGACACCGATGCGTCGCCCTTCCGGTCGATGACGATCGACTCGAGCGTGTCGCCCTCGCGTGCGGCGATCGGGACGTAGCAATGACCGTTGCCGCTCGACTTGATCGATGCGCCGATCGTGTACGCCCACGGATGCGTCGCATCGTTGAACGTGAAGACCGGGATGTAGTTGTGCTGGCCCTGCTGCAGCCACGCGACCCACGCCGACAGCATCTGGAAGATCCAGTTGTGCTCGGCCGATGGCGGGACGGCGTTGGTCGCGTAGCCGTTGTCTTTCGTGCCGTCGGAAGGCCGCGTCACGTTGACGTTGTTGATATCGAAATTGACCAACTCGGATGGTTTGGTGCTCACGTGTTGTCTCCTGCGCCGGCGTAGTGCCCGACGTCGTATCCGGGTCCGGTGTCGTAGCGAAACACCGCCGTCGGAGCGACGAGTGCATACGTTAGTTCCAGCCGCACTCCGCCGCTGACCGCTTGGCCGAGCAAATCGAGCAGCGCGTCCGCCGTGGCCTGATCGATCGTCGTGCTCGTGACGTCGACGGTGAATGTCGCGATCCCCGGCGAGGCCACCTTGATCACCGCGGTGCCATCACCAAGCACGAGCTGCGCGACTCGGATGAGGTCCTCGGGTACGCCGCTCGACCGATCGACCGCCGCGCGGGCCTGGATGTACCGGCGGTAGGTGTCATCGTCCGCGATCGCGCCGCGCGCCTGCTTCACGTACGAGCCGACGATCTCGAGCTGCTGCCCGACCGACGTGCGCACGCTCCGCTTGGTGCGGAAGTCATTGATCACGGCCTGCAGCTTCTGGAACGGCGAGACGAGGATCGCGAGCAATCTTTCGTTGGCGTTGCTCACGGATCAAAGCTCCTGAACTGCGACGGCAGAAGATTGATCGCGTCGGTCGCGAGCTCGAGCTCGTCCGTGTCCGTCGCTCCGCCGGGCTGCGGTGGTGACGTGTTCTTCGCCGGCAGCGTCCACGAGTGCGTCTCGAGAACGGCGTTGCCCACGGTGTCGACCACCGCGAACGTCAGCGTGATCACGCGCTGCATCGTCGGGTCGGTGGCAGCGGCCCAACCGCCGGTCTCCTTCACCTGCAGCTCCGCGCCACCGATGATCGGGACCTGCGTCGAGCCGATCGTGAAGCGGCCGCGGAAGTTGCTCTCGCGGAACACGACCACCTCGTCCGGGGAGCCCAGCTCGGTGATGAGCGCGACGTCGATGCCGGTGTCGTCGGTGATCTGCACGACGATCGGCGTCGTCGACGCCGTCGGGAAGTCGGCCGCGAACCCGCCGGGTGATCCGGGCGCCACGCCTGACGTCGGCGAGATGATCGCGATCATCGGCGGACCGGTGTCGTCGGTGGCTGTCGCCGTCCCCGAGTAGACGCCATCGGTGGCGAGGCCCAAGCTCACGGCAGGACTTGCCCGATCGTGAAGTCTGCGGCCACGCCATCGCCGCGGTCCGTGCCGACGTACGTGAAGCGATAGATCTCACCGTCAGCTCCGTCGGCGTGGCCGACCACTGCGGCAGCCAGCGCCGTGTGGCTGGCAAAGATGCGCACGCGAGCGCCGGTCAGGAACTTCCGAGTGTTGTACGTCGCGTTGTCGAGGATCGAGTTCGGCGCGCGGTGCAAGCCATCGGGCAGCGTGATCGTGTCCGTACCGAACGCGGCCTGTGACGTCCCAGCCTTCGCGGCGAGCACGATGACGATGAAGCCGAGCAACGTCATCTCGCTCGCATCCATCGTGTAGTAGTAGAGCCCGAGCCCGCTCTCGACGATCGCACCGGCTGCGTCGACGGGCGCTGCCCCGTTGATCGAGATCTGGATCTGATGCGCTGAGCCCGCGTTCGTGTACGTCAGCCCCGTCTTCGGTAGACCGTCGAGGTCGTACACGATGATCGGGATCCGGCGGAGGTTCGCGTTTTGCTCGTTGATGAACATGCGCGCTCCTAGTGGAGGAGGATCACTTTTCCGGGTGCGCCCGCGCCGCCGTTGCCGCCAGTGCCGTGACCGCTTCCGCCGGTACCGCCAGCAACGCTTGTCGTCGGTGGCGTGCCGGTCGCGTAGACGAGGACGATCGTACCGCCACCGCCGCCACCGCCGCCGCCACAACCTGGCGAGCACGATGTCGCGCCGCCTCCTCCTGTTCCACCAGTCGCATTGATCGAACCGCCTCCGCCGATATCATGCGCGAGCAAACCCACGTAGCCGCCTTGACCGCCACCGCCACCGCCTTGATGCGTCGGACCAAGAGAGCCATCACCGCCACCCCCACCGCCCCCGGAACCGCCAAACAGAAATACTCCAACACCACCTACTGCGATCCCGGTGGTTGTTGTCGCGGCTCGGAAATCACGACCATTGCCGCACGAGTTGCCGCAATTCGTGATGCCTCCGCCGGCTCCGCCAGCGAAGCCACTGCCACCTCCTCCGCCACCGCCGGCATAGAAACCAGTGCCGCCTGCGCCTGCGCCGCCGATAGTCGCAACGGCTCCAGCCGTGCCACCCGCTTGCGTCGTAAACCAGTGCGACCCGTTCGGGTTGCCAACGCCGCCGGCCCCGTTGGAACCACCTTGACCAGCGCCCGCTGGGTTCGTGCCCTGAAGGTTGGGCGGTTGTGAAACTCCGCCCGTTCCCGGCGATGCGCCCGCTCCACCACTCGATGAGATCGTGCCGTTGACGGTCAGCAGTCCGGTCACGAACAGGCGATGGGCTTGCGTGCCTCCGGTCGTCTCGGGGTTCGCCTGGAAGCTGACCTTGACGCCGCTACTCACCGTCGCGGTCGTGCAGTTGAGATCTTTGTTGACCGTGTATATCGTCGGCGAGGATCCGGACGGCGCGAACCCGACGACAGTCGTGGAGCCGTCGAAGTTGCAAGCTCCGTCGGAGCCGTCCCCGAAGATCCCCATGTACGGGACGACCGATGGAACGATCGTCGCGGGGTCGGCCCACGTCAGAGCGCCGCTCGCGCGCGTGAGCACCTGGCCGTCTGATGACGCGGTGATGTCGGCGACGTTGCCGGTCGAGTTCGCGCTTCGACCGATGACCGAGACGCCAGTGCTCTGCCGGATCAGCGTGTTCGAGATGCCGTTGGTCGAGATCGCGAACGGCGATCCGGCGCTGCCCGTGCCGCCAAACGGTGCGGTCTCCGTGAACGACGTCGTGACCGGCGCGCCCGCCGACCCGGTTCCCGTGACCGGGCTCGTCGTGGTCACCGTGCTCGAGCTCGTCAGCGGCGAGCCCGCAGAGCCCGTGCCGCTGATCGAGCCCGAGACCGAGAGCGTCGCCGTCAGCGGGTTGCTCGTCGTGCCCGAGCCTGCGAGGATGCCGCCGCTCGTGACGACGCGGCCGAGCCCAGGCGGCGTGATGATCTGTCCCGACGACCGATGCATCAGGTCGACGCCACCGTCGGTGCTCGACGGACTGTTGCCGCTGCCGCAGGCGACGTAGCCGCCGGCCGCCACGCTGGCGACGAGCACGACGAGGCCCGCGTGGAAGAGCCGTCGCGCGCGCGTCGAGGTCATGGCAAACCGTCCGAGCTGTGGATGTTCACGTTCGCGATGTCGTAGGTCGCGCGCTCGCGCGTGCCGATCGCGAACGTCGCGCCGATGAAGGCCCAGTGCGCGGCACCGTCCGTGATGTCCTGGCCGACACCCGTGGGTCCGCCAGCGCCCGCGCTCACGCCCGCGGTGATGCAGATGTACGCGCGACCGCCATCGTTGGTCACGACCGAGCGAGCACCCACCGTGGCGACGTACGCATGCGTCGCAATCCACGCGGCCGCCACGCCGATGACGTCCGTGTAGATGAGGACCTGCGGGACCTCGAGAACGCCGCTGACCTGGAACGCCTGCGCGCCGAGCGCCGAGGGGACCGCGTCCTTGCCGGTGCCACCGAGCCGGCCAAACGCGACGACGTCCACCGAGACCTGGTCGTCACCGTTGACCGGGTAGAACGCCGGATCTTTGATCAGCGTGAGGTCGACGAAGATGGGCTTCGCGTCGGGGCGCGAGAACGCCTCGGGCTGCGACGTGCCCTGACTGTCGAGCGTCGTACCGACTTCGGTGCCGGTTGTCGTGATGCCGCCCGCCACGTTCGCCCACAGCGCATCCCAGATGTCCTGGTCGTCGCCGCCGAGCACGAGCGCTTCGAGGCTGTGCGGCGGCATGCCGTCGACGTTCACGACGTTCGTCAGGTTGGTGAACACGGTCACGCTCGTGACGCTGTCGAGCTTGAGGAGCGCCGCGCGCACCGCGTCGGCCGGGCTCTTCGATTGGCCCCGAAGCTCGGCCTCGCGCGTCAGCCGAAGCTCCTCGTCGGTCTGGTCGAGGTTGCCGAGCGCGGCGTCCGCGATGTTGCGCGCGCTGTTGAGGCCGCCGACGGGCGTGACGATGTCGGTCAGGTCGCCGGCGACCGCGACGATCGGTCCATTGTCGAGCGACAGCATGGTCGCGTCAACGGCCGCCGTGCCCTCGCCGAGGTAGATCCAGTGCGCTGTGCCATCGGTGATGTCGTCCGTTGTGGTCGTCGGTCCACCCGATCCCGCGCTCACACCTGCCGTGATGCATTGGTAGCAGCGGCTCGCGTTCGTCACGCGGTCGCCTTTCGAGTACGCCGAGCTGATCGTCCACGCGTCGAGCGCGGTGACGATGACGTTGCTGATTGTCTGGAAGCGCGGACCCCCGCTGGTCGCGACGAGCGTGCCGGTGGTGACCACGAAGCCGTCGTCGCCGCAGAACGTCACGGTCGCCTTCGACGGCGCCGCAAACTTCTTGAACGTGCCCGTGACGAGCGAGAGGTCCTCGAGCGCCACGCCGTTCGCCTTGTCGGGGTTCCACGCGTCGTAGAGCACCTCGAGCTGCTCCCACACCTTGCCGGCGATCGTCGCGACGATGCCGACCATGAACGTCAGGAACGTCTTCGGCTTGAGGATGCTCTGACCGAATTCGAGCTGCAGCTGCTGAGTCTGGTCCGTGACGAGGTCCGGAATCGTCTCGATCTCGAAGCCTTCGGGATTCAGGCCAGGGCTCGGCATCGGGCTACACGGCCACGGTGGTGGTGCCAAACGCCGTCTTTACCGTGGTGGTGACGGTGATCTTGCGCTTGGTCGGCGTCGGCGTGAACGACATCGACGTCACGGCAATGACGTCCTCGATCGACAGGATCTCCGTCGTGATCGCCGAACGGAGCTTCGCGTTTCGGTCGCTGCCCTTCGACGGATCGCCGAGCAGCTCGGTGTACCATTTCATCCCGATCGTCTGGTCCATCGACCACTCGCCGAAGAGCAGCCGAAGCGCGATGCGAATCCGCTGAGCGACGCCGGCGATGCCGCTCACGAAGCGCGGGCCATCGTCGTAGAACACGAGCACGCCGTCGTCGCCGACTTCGAGATCGACGAACTCCGATTCGAGTGTCATTCGATCAGGCCCTTCGTCGTGCGAGCGAGCCAACCGTCGCCGAAGTTGAGCAGTTGGAGCTTGAGCTGTAGAGCGGCGAGCGCTGCCGCGATGGGCCCCGGGTTATCCGCGATCGCAGACTGCAGCGCATTCATGAAGTCGTTGAGGGCGAGCTGGCCGACGATCTTTTGGCTCGCGCCCGAGCTGCCGATCTTCAGCGTCATCCCGTCGGGGATGTGATCGACGACTGCATCTGTCGGCGCGTCGGTCGGCACCGCGTTGAAGCTGTGGAGGCCGACCTCGATCACCGCATCGTTGAGGTCGTGACGACGGTCGTCACCCGGATCGACGATCTTGCCGGTCAGCACCCAGCGTGCGATCGAGCTCGACGTGAACCACGCCATGCCGATGTCACCGATGGCGACGGGATACGTCCGTCGTGCTCCGCCGCCCGCGCCGAACTTGACCGGCACGTCGTGGATGATCGGCAGCGTCTCCACCTGGCGGACCTGCGTCGCGTCGATGTAGCCGTGCTGGATGAGCGGCTGGATGCTCGCGCGCTGAGAGTCGGCGTCGTACTCGACGATGCGCGCCGGCAACGACGTACGAACGCCGTCGAGCGTCGCCTTGCCGTGGAGAGAGAGCAGCTCCTCGAGCGAGGGCTCGCGCGGAACGTCAGGGATGTCGGCGTCGCTCACAACGGCACCGCCTTGATGCCGGTCGACCAGTCGGTGCCAGCGCTGCCGTGCGTGTCGCCCTTCGACGTTGCGTCGGTGATCTTGAAGCGTCCACTCATCGCTTTCGAGTCGAGCTTGACGGTCGTGCCCGGTGCCAAGTCCGGGTTAAGCACGACGTCGAAGGTGACCTCCGAGATGCCGCCCTTTTTGCTCGGCGTGGTTCGTGTCGGTGATCCCTGCAGGCCGGTGTCCTGGCTGATCAGCGTGTCCTGCCCGAGCGTGTCCTTGGAGCGGAGGATCTGCAGCTTGCCGCTCTGGAACGACCAGCCGTAGCCGTAGGGCGCGAGCAAGCGAGTCAGCGTGTCGCGCGTCGGCCCCTGCACTGAGATGCCGGTCTTCAGCGCCTGGCGAAGGTCGGCGCTCTGTTCGATCTCGGGTGGCAGCTGCTGCCCCAGCGAACCCGCGCAATCGGTGAGCACGCGGTGGACGTCGATCGGTTCCTTGTACGACTTGTTGAGCCGCGCGTTCGCGTACGCGTCCGCGCCATCGCCGAGGATCAGATACGTCTCCCAGTCGGTGCCCTTCAGCTCCGACCACGCGACGCGCACGTTGCCGGTGAACAGCAGCCGCGCGACACCGTCATGGCCCGCGCTGAGGATCACGTACGACGGCTTCCGCTCCGCCTCGATCCGACTCGCAGGCGCGAGGTTTGTGATCGTGATCTTGCAGCTGTTGGGGGTCTTGCCGAGGTCGCGCTTGGCCTCGAACTGGATGCGCAGCCCGGCCACCGGATTGCGCTCGTCGTACTCGATGAGCGTCGCGTTCGGCAGCTGGTCGAAGAACGTCGGGTTGTTACCGACGAAGCCGGTCGGCTGCCGCGCGATCGTGACCTGGCAGATCCGCTGGAAGTTCTTCAGCGCCATTCACTACCCGTGGTCCTGAATGCGGCGGATGAGCTCGACGACCGGGATGTACTGCACGATCACCCGCCCTCCCAGATCGTCGAACGAGGCCTCGCGCCCTTGGTTCGACATGTCGATCGCCACAAACACGCCGTTGGTGAAGAGCGGGTGGTTCGAGCGCCGGCCGAGGTAGGCGCCGAGCACGAGCTTGACGCCGAGGATGATCGGGGTCTCGTCCTGCTCGAAGAAGTCGAGATACCACGCGCCTTGCGGCGCTCCGTTCTTGTCGAGGTTCGCGCTCGCGTTCCACCGCACGTCGATCAGGTAGTGCGTGCTGCCGATCGATGTGCCGAGTCGGTAGTAGCCGATGCCGCCCTTGAACGGCAGCTCGAGCGGATCGTTCGCGTTCGCCATCGGCTACTGGTTCCCACTGAGCGTGTGGTCCGGCGTGTCGCGCACGCGCTGCTTGAACGCATCGGCGCCGCCATTGGGTGAGCGCGTCACCGGGTTGCCGCTCGCGTCCTTCCACTGACCCGCTTGCGGGTCGTAGTGCTGGCCGTGCGAGTTCGCGAAGTCTTGGGTCGCGCGCGCTGTCTGCTGCTGCGAGATCAGGTCCTGCACGACCTGGTTCGTGCTCTTCACCGAGCGCGGACTGAGCGCTTCGTAGGTGATGTCGCTGGACCCGTTCACGCTCGTGATGCTTCCGCCCTTGACGTAGCCGTCGTGGTTGTTCGTCGCAGATCCGGTGATGTCGAAATGGAAGCCGCTGCCGTCCGGCTCGATGGTCTTGGGTGTGATGCCGTCAACCAGCACGACCTCCGCGGCGGTTGCGATCGGCTTGCCGTAGATCTTCGTCCACGCCGGAACCGCCTTCCGATCGGTCAACGTCACGACCGGAATCGTCTGTCCAGGGAACAAGCTCACTCGACGATAGACGCTCGAGTCGAGGTTGCCGACGGAGCCCTTGCCGGCAAGGTTTGGATTCGCAACCGTGACCCGCTTGTTCTCGACGATGACGACCTTCTGGAACTGAATCGTGAAGACGAGCCCCTTGAACGACTTCGGCTCGCGCGTCACCTGGAAGCTTTGGATCTCCATCGACGTGTACGTCCCGAGCGACGTCACGACGGAGAGCGGCTGCTTGTCGTCCCGCATCTTCTTGATGCGGTTGAATGCGTCCTGTGAGATCGAGAGGTCGCCAACGCCGACGCGCGTCGGATCCTGCGCGATCGCACCGAACGGTGTGTCACTGACCGCGGCCTCTATCGTCAGCGCATCCGGCAGCGAGCGCACGTTGTCGGTGACGTCCGAGCCGGTCTCGACCGCGTAGTTCGAGACCTCGTTGTCGAACTTGTGGACCTCTTTTTCGAAGACGTCGCACGGATAATCGCCCACGCTAACGAACGCCATTAGCTGTGCCCTCCCTTCAGCGCGTCCCACGCGGATTGGTATTCCTCGGTGCGGGACTCGCTGATCGCTTCCTTGGCGGCCGCCTTCAGGTCGTCTTTGCTCATATCGGCGCCGTTGATCGTCAGGTTGATATCGCCATGCGTGATGCTGACGCTGCCGGCGCCGCTGGGCCGGTCGCCGAACGCGGCGCTCGGGTTGGCGGCCAGCTCGGGGTGCAGGACAAATTGCTCGAGCCCACCGAAGCGACCCCTCGAGTTCTCGTCGAGCTTGGTGCCGGCCTCGACCTTGTTGGACGTGTTGTCGATCACCGACCTCGTCGTTTCGACGGCCGCCTTGGCCTTCTTGCCGAACCACTCGCCGACTTCCTTGATGTCTTCGAGCGCGCCGATGATCTGCTTGATGACCGGCAGGTTCGCGACCCAATTGAACGCCGCCTCGAGCCCGTCCCTGATGTCCTTCGCGACCTCCACGACGTTGTCGACGAGGCTCTTGAAGGCGCCGATGATGCGGCGGATCGTCCGAGCGGCCAGGTCGTCGCCGTTCTTGATCCAATCCCACAGCTTGATCACGGCGTAGGTGACCGCGGCAATGATCGCGACGGCGAGGACCAGCGGCCAGAACGCGATCAGCCACGAGATGGCAGCGTCGATCGCGAACGCTGCGATGATCAGGCCGAGCGCGAGCAGAACCACCTTCGTCAGGTCAGCGTGGTCGGCGAAGAACTGGAGGATGTCGGTGGCGACGAGGAACGCCTGACCGACGAGCTTCACGACTTCGATCAAGCCGTGGAGCACGGACGTCAGCGTCGACGCGATCATCTCCTTGTTGGTTTTGATCCACTGGAGGAAGCCTTGGATCATCTCGCGCAGCGCCGGCACCATCTCGGCGACGACCTGGTTCTTGAGCGCGCCGAGCGAGAACTTCGCCTGGTCGACCTCGCGCCCGAACTCGTCGAGCTCCTTGACCTGCGCGCCCGAGAGCCCGCCGCCGAGCTCGCGGAACTTGATGCGCAGCTCGTCGCCGTGCTTGCCGAGGTCGTTGAGCGTCGGGATGATGTTCGCGCCCGACCGGCCGAACAGGTCCATCGCGAGCGCGGTCTTCTTCGTGCCGTCCGGAAGCTTCGCGAGCTTGTCGCTGATGAGCTGGACCTGCTCGTCGAGCGAGTTCGCCTTGAAGCCCGCGTCGTGGAAGTTGATCCCGAGCCGGGTGAGCGCTTCGGCCGCCGGGCCCGAGCCCTTCGTGTTCGCTTCGTCGAGCCCGCGCGAGTACTTCTCGACCGCGTGCGCCATGTCCTCCATCGTGTTGGAGTTCTGCTTCGCCGCGAAGCCGAGGAACTGCAGGCCCTCGACGGAGAGGCCGGTCTTCTGCGCGGTCTCATCGAGCGAGCGCCCGAGCTCGACCACGCCCGAGATCATCTCGTAGACGCCCTTGAGCGCTTCGACGCCCAGGAACACCTCGAGCGCCTTGTGCATGCCCTCGATGAGCTTGTCGCCCTTCGCCCACTCGGCTTCGCGAGGAAGGAGCCCGAGCGTGGCCACAAGCTCGGCAATGATCATCGGTTCGCCCGTTCCCGCGCACGTTCGCGCTCTCGTGCCGCGTCCATCGCGTCGAGCATCAGGTTGTGGAGGTCGACGTCATCGAGCGACATGTCTTGGATCTCTTCCCAGGTCGCCAGCTGCCGCAGCCACAGCCGATAGCCTCTCCAGTAGCGTTTGTGCTCGGGCTGGAGCTCGCGATTTAGCTGGTCGTCGGCGGCGCTGCTGCTGGCGCCGGGTTCTTCGCCTTCACTTTCGCGAGCAGGTCGGCTACGGGAAAAAAACGGCCGTAGGTCACCCTCCCAGCGAAGAACAGCGCCGCGAAGTAGGTCTCGGGATGCTCGTCGAAGAGCAGCGCCCGGTCGCTCTCCTTGAGCAGCTCGCGCTTCTCGAAAGTGCCCTGCTCGTCGGTCACGATCGCGACCGTGGTCGAGAAGATGACCGGGGCGAGGCGCTTGAGCACGCCGTTGCCGAGCTCGCCGAACACGGCCATCGCGATCGGCGCGATCGCTGGGAGCAGCTTCAGCAGCTCGGCCGGCGTGATGTCCTCGGGCTTCTTGTTGACCAGCGACGCAGCGATCGACGGGTCGACCTCCTGCATCGCGCGGTCGAACACCTTCGTGGTGATCAGCGCGACCTCCGCCAGGTGGTCCTCGGCGATCTTGTACGCGAGCGGGGTCGTCGTGAACTGGACGCCGAGGATCTCGGTCTCGACCGGCGTGCGTGTCGACTTGCGTGTCACGAGTCGTCACCGCCCGCGATGATCTGCGCCTGGTGGAGCTTGAACTTCCACGCGCGCCCGACCACGCCCTTGCCGAAGTCGACCTTCGCCACCTTCTCGATGACGGCGAACTCGCTCGTCACCAACGAGAAGCCGTTGAGGTCGGCCAGATTCCAAGGTCCGCCGGGCATCCGATCGAACCGCGCGCTCGGCAGGTTCTCCGAGAAGTCGTCGTTGGTCGGAGAGCCCTGGACGATCGTGACGGTCGCCGTCGCGGTCTCGTTCGCGTTCAAAATGAACGTCGTCGTGCCGTCCGCGCCGTTGTGCGTGGTGACCTGGGCCTCGTCGAATTCGACCTCGACGAAGGTCCCGTCCATGAACCCTTGGAAGTTGATCGTCTCCCCGTCGGGGACCCACGAGTTGTTGATGCGCTTCGGGTTGTATCGCAAGGGCGGCATCGGGGGTCCTCCTCAGAACGAGACGGTGACGGTGCCGTCGATCTCTTGAATGGCACCGAGAAAGCGAACCTTGATGGTTCCGTTGGGAAGCTTGCGCAGTGCGCGGGTCGTCGGATCGATGTCGCGCACCTTGGGCCAGATGACCTGTGGCACCGGGTCGAGCGGATCACCCGGCGTGCCCGCTGCGATCATCTTGTGCGCGTCGGAGATGCCCTCGAGCACGACCGAGCGAGCCGACGCGGCGATGTCGTCGATGTCCTTGTCGTCGAAGCCCGACTTCGGCTTGGACGCGAGCACGCCGAGCAGGTTCGTGTACAGCGCGTTGAGGAACCAGTCGATCGACACCGTGTTGTCGAAGAACCCGTATTGGGCGTTCGGAACGGCGCCGTTCCACGTCAGGTTGAGCGAGCCTTCGCGCGTGAACGAACCAGCGCTTCGGGCTTCGAGGTTCGCGATCTGCGTGGGCGTCAGCGGCACGGTCTCGGGCCCGACGGGTTGCTTGAACGCCGCGGTCCAAAGGCCGGGGTTCATCGGCAGCAAGATGCCGTTGAGGGCGGCCGACAAGAATGCCGCCGGGCGTGGGTGGTACAGCGGCATCGTGCGCTTCAGGCTCGCGATCTTCAGCACCGCGAGCGTGTCGGTCGATGCGTTCGGATCGTAGGCGGTGTTCGCGCTGTCCGAGTCCTGCGAGTCGACGATGTACGTGCGCGCATTCGCCTCGACCCACGTGGAGACGCCCTGGACGTAGGCCTTGCTGTTGTAGGCCGAGTCGACCCGGTAGAAGTCGGTCGAGACGTTCTGGCCAATCTCCTGCGCGATCGCGTCGAGGTCCGCCGCGATGCCGGGGTCGGCATGTGTCTGCGCAATGTTGATCGCGCCGATGTCGGTCGCGCCGATCGAGAACCAGTTGCCAGCCGCGTTGGCGGTGACCGTGAAGCCAACCGACGGGCTCGTCATGTTCGGCTGGTGCAGCAGCGTCTGGACGCCCGTGCCGTTCGTGGTGATGTCGATGTTCACGCCCGCGATCGCGTTCGCCTGCGACGTGGCGAGCTTGAAGTGGTCGGCATCGACGAGGATGACCCAGTACGGAGTCGCGACCGCGAGGCCGGTCGGCAGACCACCTCCAGCGTTCGATGTCTCGACCGGGCCGTCACCGTTCTTCAGACCGTGCGCGACCGCGTGCAGCTGATCGCTGGCGCTGTCCGCCGTGTAGACGAAGTCGACGAAGGCGGCAAGCACGTCGAGCGCGGCCGTGTAGTTCGCGCCGACAACGGCGTTCAATCCCGTGACGAGCCCCGCGTGAATCGCCTCGGCCGTTGGCGACGCGAGGGAGGTATAGACGACCTGCCCGCTCGCCACGCCTTCGCCGTCGACGTTGAGCTTGTACTTGCTGAGCGCACGCAAGGCGCGCTGGCTGATCGTGTACTTCTGCGTGACCGCCGATTCGCAGCGGCCGATCGCAGCCTGCGGTGGACGCGGCGTCTGCGAGAACAGCGCGTCGAGCCAGCGCACCTCGGGCGAGTCCTCCGCGAAGCCATCCGCGACAGCGTCAGAGGTCTCGTTGTAGAGCCGCGCGCGCTCGTGAAAATCGCTGTGGCTGTTGGCGCGATGGGACAGGAACAGATCGAGCCCGAAGCCCTCGCGCGTGGGACCGCCGGCGACGATCGCGACTTGCAGATTTACGAAGCGACCCATCAGGCATCTCCTTGCTCGAGCTGGAACACGACCGGCGTGGTTGCGAGATCGACGCCGGTCTCCGACTGCGCGTGGACCGTCGCCTCGACGGTCGCGATGTAGTTGTCCAGCCGGGTCAGCGACGAGCTGACGTATCCGGTGATCTGGACGCGCGCGCGGGGCTCGAGGATGCCGCCGCGGGATCCGGGGATGGACTGCACCACGCCCTGGGCGAAGCCGGCGCCGAGGTCGGAGACGCCGAACCCCGCGTTGTTGAGGTCCTCGACGTGGAACGGAATCACCGCGAGCACGTTCGTCAAGATCCGCATCGGCGTGACGTCCGTGCCCTTCTCTCCGAAGCACGTCAGCGTGACGTTCATCTCGCGGATGCCCTGGACGATGTGGTTGACCTCTTCACCGACGCGCTCGGCGACGGTCGTCGTGATCACGCTGAGCCCGCCGCTGCCGGCGCTCGTGATGTCGATGACAACGGGCGGCGTGGCCATCGCATCGAGGAAGGTCTCCGCGAGCTGGACGTGGTTCGCGTCGACGACTACCACCCAGTAGTCGGTGTCGATCGCGAGCCCGCCCGGAGCAACGCCGCCCGTGGAGATATGGACGGCGCCGTCGCCGAGCTCGAGCGCGTGGCCGATGATCGTCAGCCGGTCCGTCGCCGGGTCGACGAGCGTGACGACCTGCGGTGCGAACACGAGCTGGTTCGCTTCGCGTGTCGACCAGTCGTGCGCCACGGAGCGAACGTCGTCACAGTCGATCTCGATGTGCGGTGGCGTTGGCCGACCTGCACCCGTCCTCGCGAGGATGCACTTCGACGGATCGAGGCCGGACCCGTCCGCGACCCACGCGCGGACCGCGGGCAGGATCGTGCCCCAGGAGATCGCGTCCGTCACAGGATCTCCAGCTTCTCGATCGTCGAGACGTAGTGGCCGCCGCTCAGCGTGCCGTAGTGGCGCACCTTGTTGACGCGGAAGTGCTTGCCGTCGACGAGCACGACGTCGGGGTCGTTGTCGTTGGTCCGCTCGCGGAGCTCGACGATGGTGAAGAGCTGCCGCATGTCTTCGGTGCTCTGGCCCTCGGGCAGATCGCGGAGCTCGTCGTCGCCGAGCGCCTGCACCGAGCCCGGAGCGATGAACGAGTTGGACAGGTGCGGGAACGCGCCGAGGCCGATGTCGGTCAGGTCGATCGGGATCAGCGCGATCGCGTCGGCTTTCGAGGCCGCGACCTGGATCGTGTCGACGTCGACGAAGATCGCCCAGTTCGGCAAGCTCGCATCCAGCGGCGTCGGCAGGACGTCGACCGTCGGGTCCGGGACCGAGAACCAGAGCGGGCCATCGCCGGTGGCGAGGTCGTGACCGACGATCGTCAGCGTGTCCGCGACCACATCGACCGCGGTCACATCGAGATCCGTGTCCGCGCTGGGCAGATAGCGCCCGCTCGAATCGAGCGCGCCGGTGGCGTATCGGCGCACGACGTAGTCGCCGGTCTTGAACGTCGAAGTGATCATCGACGCGAAGCCCATCAGGCCACCACCCACGTAAGTCCATTGACTAGAGCCGCGGTGTCGATCAAAGGCGTGCTGCTGCCCTTCGCCGCGACCGTCGCCGGCTGAAGCGGCGGCCACAACCCCATCTTGATTCGGCGCTGCACCGCGCTGACGCCCCACGCACCGAGCAGCCCGAGCGCTTGCTCGACCTCGAGCTTGTCGTTGATCAGCGAGCGCGCGAGCCGCGTGCAGATCTTCGCGTTCTCTTCGACACCCTCGGGCTCGGTGAAGGTACGCCGCATCGGTTCGCGCGCCGGGATGTTCTCGGTGCCGAACTCGTGGATCACGGCGAGCTCGGCCAGCGTGATCCCGTCGTGCTCCTGCCCATCGTCGAGCCAGCCGACCTTGACCTTGTGGTTCGCGATGTCGGCGACCTTCGCGCGCAGCGTTCGCCACACGCGGTCGTCGAGCGCTGCACCCAGCTCCTTGGTCACGCGCGCAGACTGCTGTTGGCGGCCGGGTGCACTCCGTCGATACCGCGTGCGACATCAGCGCAGCCCCGGCACGTACGGCAATCGCGCCCTCGTCGACCGAATGATCGAGCGATATCCGGCGCCGTATCCGGTGCGGTAGTAGAAGGGGTCGTCGCCGACCGGTATCGGCGGCAACATGTAGTCGATCTCGAGGCCGCCCTCGACCTCCTTGCTGACGATGCCAAGGACCGGGCCGACCGAAGCGAGATGCGCGGCGAGGTAGATGCGCGCGAGCTTGAGCTTCGGCGAATCCTCGCCGAGCTTGCCGAACACCGTCACGTCGAGCGCGGTGTTGACCTCTGCGAGGATGATGCCCTGCGCCGCCGGCTTGATCGACACGAGCTCGGGCGCGATCGCGGTGACGTCGGCCCACACGATCGCGGCCACGCGTCAGCTCCGCCCGATGTCGGCCAGGTGCTGCATTGAAGTCGTAGCGCACCCCGGAGTCGAACCGGGCGTCTCTTGGGTATGAACCAAGCGGGGTACCGCTTCCCTAGCGCGCAATAACGCCGCCGATCAGCGGCGCGGTCTCACGTCTCGTCGTCGACAGCGGCGGCGCTCAGTGCGTCGCCATGTATCCGACTGCCACGGCGTAGCGGCAGACGATGCCGCCGCACGATCCGTAGCAGGGGATGTTGATGTTCATCCCTGAGAACTGCGGAGGCAGCATCTGCATCTCGACCGGCACGATGCCGGCGAGCGCCGCCGGGTCAGGCGGGAAGCAGACCATCGCGCTCGCACCTGCGATGGCCGTGTCGCCGCGCCACCACTCGTAGATGTCTTCGATCCACGGGTTGTTCTGCTTCGCGTAGGTCAGGATCGTCGTGTCGGAGTTGTCCGATCGCGGCGTGTCGATGCCAACGCCGTAGTCGTTGCTCGACAGGATGACCCGGAACTTCGGGAACATTACGCTCTGGTCGCCGGCCTGCTTGAGCTGCGCGCGCGTGCTCTTCACGAGCGTGTTGATGTCGGCGAGCATCAGCTTCGGATCGGCGGCCGTCGTCCAGTCCTTCGCACCGCCGCCCTTGTCGGTCGCGACGAACGAGTTGACGCCGGCGATGTTGTAGAGCCCGACGATGCCGAGCGTCGAATCGCCGTTCGCGAGCATGTCGTCCTGCTCGAAGTCGATCATCCGCTTCGCGGCCTGCTGTGACATGTCGTCGAGCGGCACGCCGACCTTGCGCGCTTGCTGGATCTCACGAACCGTCCAGCCGAACTCGGCCGGAATCTGCTTGACGTTGATCGAGCGCTCGCCCGCCTGCACGCCGGCGCGCGGAAGGTCGTTCGCGTTTGGGCCGACGACCTTCGCGTTGCCGGTCTTCTCGTACATCTTGTACGTGTAGACGTTGGCCGTGGGGTCGACGCCGGGCTGATCCGGGATGTACTGCCGGGCGAGGTTGCCCGAGAACAAGATGTCGTACTGCGTCGTGTCGCGCGACTCGAGGTCGCGCAGCACGAAGACGGTGTCGTCGGCATCGAGGTGCTGACTCAGAATGAGCTGGGCCTTCCGCGAATCGAAGCGGAGGCGCTTTGGGGAAATCTTCATGGCGCTTGGTCCTCTCCGGTTCCGGGTCAGTCCGCGGTGGCGAGCGAGACGTTGTTCAGATCGACGTCGATCTCGGCCGTGGTGTTGACGCCGGTGTTGCCGATCGACCACGAGGCGAAGCCGGTGATATCGATCGTCTTGCCCGCCGACGCGGTCTTGCGGAGCGTGCCGACCGCGTGGCCGGACTCGGCGACCATCTGGACGCGAACGTGATCGGTCGGCGCGACTGCCTCGGTGACGTTGACGAACGCTCGACCGCGACGAAGCACGCCGAACACGGTGGTTGGCGTGAGCCCGTCGGAGAAGAGCTCCGTCTTGCGCTCGAAGCTGTGCGAGTGGACCGCGATGCCCTTGAGCACCTGGTTCGCCGCGGAGGGCAGCTTGGCGCCCTTCGGCTCGTGCGCCGCATCGCGGACCACGAAGATGCCGAAGCCGATATCGACGACGTCGGTGTTGATCGCGGTGTCGACGCCGCCGTTCGCCGCCGTGCGGAAGTCGGAGAGCTGGCCGACGATGCCGATCGACTGGTTGATGTTCACCGTGGTCTGGGGAATGGTCATCGTCATGGATCAGCTCCTCTTCGCGTCGGAGTAGCGGGTGATCTTGAGCGGGTGCTTCCACGCGTTGCGCGAGATGTCCTCGAGCTCGTCGTGCTGGTCCTGACGCGGCTTCTCGCGGTGAGTCTCCGAGAGCACCTGCGCGGTCGCGGCCATCGAGTCGGCGTGGCGAATCTTCTGCTCGATGAGCGTGTTGAAGATGCCCTTGACGCCGTCCTTCGACACCGACTCGGAGACGTCCATCGACGAGTCCATGCGCTTGATCGCGGCGACTCGGACCTGACGGTTGTCGAGGTCGTCCATCCGGAAGTCGGGTCCGAGGACGATGGACGCTTCGCGCTCGAGCTTGGCGCGCGCGCGCACCTTGGTCTTGAGGGTCTCGTCGAAGCGCGAGACCGCCGCTTCGGCCGTGTCGACGCGGTCCTTGAGCTTCTTGATCTCGACGGTCTCGGACGCCGTCCGGCTCTCTGCGAGCTCGGCGTTGAGCTGATCGATGCGAGACTTGAGCGCCTTCACCGACGATTCGGCTTCTTCGGCGCGACCCTTGAGGGTCTTGGCCTCGGTCTCGGCTGCATCGGCGCGCTGCTTCTCGCTGTCGCGCGACACGCCGAGCGCTCGGAGGTCCGAGTCGTATTTCTCTTGCTGCTTCGGGTCCATGGTTCCTCCGAGCGGGTTTCGAGCCGCGGTGATCTTTTCCTTGTCGCCTCGTGCCTTGATGGCGCGTTCATCCGCGCTCAGCTCGGCGTCCATGCGGACACGAGCCGTGCGGCCGGCGCGAGCAGCTCCGACCGCGACCGCGAGGTGGTTGCCGCGGATGTTCCGCTGGACTGCGTCGTACTTGCCGTACACCGGATGCACGCCAGGGGTCTCCTCGACCTCGCACGCGTAGCCGCAACTGACCTCGACGTCGCCCTTTTCGAGCTCGGCGATCGTCTTCGCATCGGTGACCATCACCGGCGCCTTGACGTGATCGTCGTCGCGCGTGATCCGCTCGCCGGTCGAGCCAACCATGTACGACTTCGCGTTGTCGCTGTTGAGCATCACGGGCGGGTGCTTGTTCGTGATCGGCACCATCGAGAAGCTGTCGAGCGAGGCTTGGTCGAAGACTTCCTTCGGCTCGCGGAGCTCGCGCCGGATGCCACCAGGCATCGAGGCATCGGGGTACTCGAAGATGCCGGGCTTCGTGATGTGGGCGTCGGCGACGAGCCGACCGTCATCCATCCGCCGCGGCGGGCGAAGGGTGCCGATGTCCGTTCGGAAGCCGAACGACGTCGCGCCGCCAGTGCGCATCGTCGCCTCGTCCATCCGTTGACCCGGCTGTATCACGCGACGCAACGTGATGGCGAGCCACCACGTCACTCCGCATTTAGTCGTCTTCGATCACGCCGACGATCTCGTCTTCTTTGAGCAGGATGGTGCGCGGGCCGAAGTACTTCGCCATCGCCAGCTCCTCGTGCGACGGGCGCCAGTCGAACACGACCCGATCGCCGACAACCAGGTCGAGCGGGACGCGGTTGCCGTGACGATCGCGGGCACCGGGACCGACGGCGATCACGGTGCCATATGCCGTCCACTCGGCGATCCGATCCGGCAGCTGCACGAGCCCGCTCGCGGTCGTCTTCGAGAGCGGGTCGAGCTGGACGACCAGGCGGTCATCGCAGGGGATGAACCGGCCCGGCGATGCCTCGACGATGGTGTGCGGATCGAGGACCTCGCGCGCATCGATCTCACGTCGGTAGGCGAGCTGTGGCGTCAATGCGTTCACGATCGCCACGGCTTGAAGTCCTGCCACCGCGCGTTCGGGTTGATCCACGGCCGCGGGTCGCCCGATGCCTTCGCCTTCCGCGTCGGCGGTGCTTGGGTCACGCGGCGCTCGGACTCGGGCTCCGCTGGCTTGGCGGCCACCGAGGGCTGCACGACCACGCTCGGCTCGGGCGGCGGCTCGGGCGGCGGCGCCGACTGCGCCGGCGGCTTGATCTGGTTCGGTGGCGGGATCGTGCCAGAGGCTTTGGGCGGGTCGTTCGTCATACCCGCGAGGCTGCACGCGGCGGCGAGCGATGGTCCGCCGTTTCGCTAGTTGTCCTCGGAGTCCGAGTCGTCGTCCTCGTCGTCATCCGCGGCGCCGAGCAAATCGTCGAAGACCGGATCCTCACCGCACCGGCAGCATACGGGTTCGCCTGGTAGCCCTTCGGAGGGCGGGTCGTCGTAACTGAACTCTTGCCCGTCGAGATCATCGTGCTCCGGTCGAACGCGTTCGTCGCCGGCGGTTCGCCACGTGAACTTGTTGATCCCGACCTCCTTGTGTCGAGCCCTCGTGACCTGACCGTTCAGCTTTCCGATCTGATCGCGCGCGATGAGGCGCGCGTGCCGCTCCGCGATCCCGAATCGCTCCTCCATATCGGCCGCCATCTCCTCATGCCGCGTACCGCTGGTAACCGCGCGTGTGGCGAGCTTCTCGATGTCGTCGAAGGTCTTGTTGCCGAGCGACTTGATCAACGACACGTTCTCGGCGGCGAAATGTCCGATCAGGGTTGGCAACCCTTTGTCGAGCGTCGAGATGTCGATGCCCAGCGCTGCACGGGCCTGTCGTTTGAACAATGCGAGCTGGACGTCGGACGTGCGCTTGCCGAACTTGCCTGCGAGCGTATCGATCGCGTTCGGGTGCACGGCCGTCTGGAACTGTTGACGAGCGCGGTCGACGAGCTGCCGAGCTCGTGCGCCCTCGCCGGCGTCGACGCGATCGGCGTGCGTGATCTTCCGGCCCTCGGTGGCGTGCGCGATCGCGGTGCGGAAGTTGTCGACGGACATCATGGTCATGCCGCCAAAGAACCGGGGGTCGCTGTACTGACCGAGATAGGCGTTCTTCGCGTCGTCGGCGCTCGCGAAGCCGAGCATCACCTTGTCTTCGTCGTACGTGTCGAACGCTGGCGCCTTCTGTTGGTGAACGATGTAGACCCATGGCGCGCTCTCGTCGGGACCGAGGTAGACGTCGACTTCTTCGCCGTCCGCGCCGATCGCGCCATCGATGTAGCCGTACGGGTGGAGCATCACCGTCGTGCCGGTCGAGCCATCTGGCTGCCGCCAGTTCCGCACCGAGCCGACGGGGTTCTCGATCACGATCCAGAAGCCGGCGAAGCGCTCTACCTCGAGCGGCGCCAGTGTCTGCTCGGGCGTCGTGTAGGCGTCACCGCGCGCCACCTTGGCCGATGCCAGGACGTTCGCGAGCTCGGCGACGGCCGGCGCCGCAGCTGCGCGCGCCATCTTGACGAGGTTCACGAGCGCGGTCCCGTAGGCGAGCTCGACCGCGGCCGGGTGACGCGACCGCGGGATTCGCGATCGTCGCTTCGCCGTCCCGATCGTACGATGCATCCGCAGCATCGCGACCACGTGCTGTGCTGCTGGTGGAAGCGCTGCGAGCCTACCCGCCACCGTTCACCTGACGCTGCTTGGCCGCGCCGTTCGGTGGGGTGCCGTTCACCGGCGGCGGTGACACGGGCGAAGTGCCTTGCGCCTTCGGCATCGTCTCGCTCGGCGGCTTCTTGGGCTGCGGCGGCGGTTGCATGATCGGCTTGCCGTCTGGCCCGAGCACGGGCTGTCCGTCGGGACCGAGGAGGGGCGTCGGCGCGACCTGCTCGGGCGTTGCCTCGTTGAGCGCCTTCATCTGTGCGCGAGCTTTCCAGTCGAGCTGGATTTCCGGCGAGAACGTGTCGCCGTGCCAGTGCGACGCCGCTTCCTCGGGCGTGACCGTCTGGTTGTTGATCCACAGGTCGTCGGCTTGCGCGATGAAGAACCGCGTCTGCGCCTGGTCCTTCTCGCTCGGCTGCCACACCGGCAGCCAGTCGATGCACCAGTTGTCGGGCTCCTTGCCTTCGCACGGGCCCTCTATTTCCAACATGATCAGGCGGAGGCCATGATCGACCTCGGGCTCGACGCTGTTCTGCTCGTGCGCCACGCGGTCGTACATGAACGCGCGATCGCTCTCGCCGGTCGCGTTCAGGCCCGCCGGGCTCTGGCCCATCAAGCGCGTGACCGGCATGTCGCCGGCGGCGGCGAGTCGAACTGCAAACCGATCGAGAAGCTCTGGTAGCTGCGAGAGCGGCGTCTGCTTGCGCTCGAACTCGTCCTTCGTGCCGATGACGACCATCCGTAGCAGCGACCGGATCATGTCGATCTGCGCGATGCGATCGCGAGCGACAGCGTCTTGGTCTTGCGCCATCAGCTCGTCGAAGCCATCAAGCTTCAGCACGGCCTGCGCGAAGTCCTGCATCAGAGCGGCCGCCGAGCTCCACGCCGCATCGAAGTCGAGCAGCACCTGCTTCACCGGTGTGAGCACGCTGTCGCCCCAGCCCAGACGTGTGCCGGCCTGATGAAGCCGCGTGATCTTCTTGCCCTGGAAGATGATCAGCCGGCTTTCGTGGATCAGCTGCAGCGGAATCGACATCCCGCCGGCGACGATCGGCATCACCACGTAGTGCTTGGGCTTGCCGAACTTCGGATCGTTGAGGTCGTTGTACCAGCTGTACGGCTGGAGCTCGCGCGGCTCGAGCAGGTGCAGCGCCAGGATCTTCGAGATGCGGTTCTCGGCGAGGGGCTGGGCGAGCGAACCCTGCGCGCCGTCGATCACTGGGAACAGCGCGGCGCCGCCGTACGCGCGGCGGTACTGCATCGCACGCGTGATGTGCTCGTTCAGCCGCAGCTCTTCACCGCGCGCGACGATCGCCTCCGCCTTCTCGCGGGCCTCGTCCGCTTCGTCGGTCGATTCCGTGTCGTCGGTCGCGATCTTGATGCGGTACCCGCGCCGCATCGCCTCGACCGGATAGGTCTCGATGATCCGTGCGGCCATGTCGCTGCCAAGCCAGAGGTCCTTGGCTTCCTGATCGTTGACGACATCGACCTCGGTCCATCCACCGCGGCTCTTGTCGAGCATCGTGCCGAGTCCGCTGATCAGGTTGCGGTAGCCGTCCATCCGCGAGGCGAGCTGCTTCACCTGCGCGAGCGCTGCGCTGAGCTCGGGCGCTGCCCTGAGCTGCTTTAGCTCCCGCTGAGCTGAGTCCCGACGAAACACGCGGCCGAGCCACGACATGCTGCGACACCCTCGCGCCCACCTCCCGTGGCAGTCCGCGTTACCACTTCGCCCGGCGTTTCGCGCGCAACTTGTCGACCACGAAGAAGAACGCCATCAGTTGGGACAGCGCGTCGACACGGTCATCACGCCGGCCCTTCGGGAACAAGCAGACCTCGCCAAGGAACGCTCGTAGCCACGGCGCGCCGAGCAGCAGGAACACCATGCCGGCCGCGATCGCCGGAACCATCGCATTCGCGCGTGCGACCTTGCCGAGCTTGCCGGTCTCGCAGCCCTCAACGATGACGGTCACCGGATCGCCCTCGGGCCCGATCACCGTGCCGTCGCCCAGCTCCTTCGTGAGCGATTCCACCACCGCCTTGCCGTTAGCCTTCAGCTCGATCAGCACGCGGCGCACGTGCACACGGAAGCGATTCGTCGGATCTGCGATCGCGATCGGGTTGCGGATGATGGCCTTGATGGCTTTTACCGTGTCGAGGAACGTCATCAGCTCCGTCTTGTCGTCGAAGACGAACCGCCGCATCTCCCTGATCCCGACCACGAGCATTCCGACGGCACTTGCGGTCTTCGTATCGAGCGAGCCGAACGTCGCGTCCACCGTGATCACGAGGTCGTCGAGCTCGAGCACGCCGGTGTGCTGGTTCGACTCGAGCAGGTACGCGGGCTCTTTCGACGTGAGCTCGGGCCGCGGAAGGTCGGCCAGCATGTCCTCCAAGCGGAAGAACTGAAACCAGTCGCGCGCGAACATCCCGCCCGTCATCGGCTCGGGGTTCTGGTTGTACTGCGCCTCGAAGCCGTGCGGCCCCGCGCTGGTTCGGTGGTCCTCGAGCACGTCGGGTGGGAACCGCTCCGGGTGCATCAGCTCACCGCGTTCGGTCCGCGGGTCGACCCATCCGAGTGGCGAGCTCGGCAGATCCTCCGGTCCCATCCCAAACTCCATCGCGATCGCGAGCCGGAACCAGCCGGCCAGGTTCCTCGGCGACCACGATTTCAGCGCGAGCAGGTACGCCGTCAGATCGTCGACGTGCACGCGCTGTTGCGCAACGATCCGGATCGACCGAAGCGCGCTGTTGTAGCGATTCTCGAGCGACCGCGTCCACTTGTTGTGCACGCGAAGCCGCTGCGGCTCGTCGAACACCGTCATCGCGTCGTCGGGGTCATCGACCAGGATCGCGTCGACGTGCACGCCGATCCATGTCGACAGAAACGTCCGGCTGAGACGCACGCCGCCCGCCGTGTTCGCCCATTTCTGAACGGCGTCGACTTTCGGGTCGAGCTTCCACCGGATGCCGAACGTCTCGCGATACCAGGGACTCTCGACGAGCTCGCGGTGTGCGTCCGAATCGCGCTTGACGATCTCGTCGTTCGCACAGGTGCACGCGACCGACCACCGCGCATCGTGCAGCCACATCCACGCCGGCCCGAACACCATCAGTAGGCGCGACTTCAACGAGCTCGGTGGAGCGTTGATGATGAAGTTCTGAACCAGGAGCCGACCTTCGCGAAACGGCACGCCCATCAGCGCCCACGCGCGCTTTACGTTCTCGCGCTGGCGCTTGTTGGCCTTGCGGTTCGCGACGAGCCAGCTCTCGAGAATGAACTGGATGTGATCGCAGAGCGCTTGCAGGAACGGCGTCCACTCGAGCGGGACGCCCTCGATCACATGCCAAGCCTGCTTTACGAACGCGGCGAACGACCGGAGCGCCTGTTCGGTGCGAGCGCTCGCGGCGATCCGTCGCCGGCTTTCCGCGGAGATCGGGCCCAGCATGCCCGCACGGACCGCAGTCGCCATCAGTGCTCGGTTGCACTCGGCGTCGTGCCGCGTACCGCATCGAGCACGGCCAGCGCGGCGACCTGCTCTTCCGTCATCTCTTCGAGGTCGGTGGCCTCGCGATCGATTCCGCTGTCGTCCTGGTCGTTGAAGCTGACGTCGAGCACAAGCGGCGCCTTGCCGAAGCCGCGATCGGAGAGCCATTGCAGCGCCCATTGGCGATTGGCGTCGCTCATCTCGACGTCGCGGAACACGGAGAGCGCGTACTCGACGAGCTCGGCGCCGTCCTTGGTGGACGTGCGGATCAGCTGGGCCATGACCTTGGACGCCTTGGGCCGTCCGCTCGGATTGCCACTCTGGCCAGGCTGGAACCTCATCGCAGCGACGACGTTCCACGCGGAGCGCGCTATCGCTCCGTCAATCCGATGACCCACCACGCGACGAGCGACCAGAGCACCAAGGCAATCGCATACGGGATCAGAATCTCTCGCCGCCAGCTCCAGTGCCAACCGGTCAGCGGCCACGCGAACTCGATCCCGGTGACGGCGACTCTCGCGACCGCGAATCGCTCTCGCACCTCGTAGCGCAGTCGCAGCCCGAACCACTGCAGCGCGATCATGTTCACCAAGCACGGCCACGGCGATCCGAGGTACAGCCGCGACTGGAAGCGCACGTGTTTGCCGTGGAGGATGAGGTAGCGCTTCGACATCAGTGCTCGATCAATCCGTCGATGTCGATGTTGTTCCGCTTCAGCTTGCGCAGCGCCGATCGCAAGATGTCGAAGAAGCTCGACTTGCGGATGCCGATGCGGGCCGGCAGTGCATTGATGTCCGCCTGGTACTGCGCCTCATCGAGCACGCAGCTCGGCGGCACGGGCCACTCGAGCCACCGCGGCAGGAGCTCGGGCGCCATCGATCCGGCCTTCGGGCGCCGGCCCGGGCGGTGATCGCCGTCGATGACCCACAGGTGGTGCGTGCAGCGGACGTGCGGGCACGGGCGCTCGACCGGGCAGTCCGCGCGCGTCTCGGGCACGAAGTTGTCGGGCGCGAACACGCCGCCGCCGATCAGCTTCAGCCGGACGACCGGCCGATGATTGGTGTTCGCGGGCTGGCTCACAACTTGTTCCTCTGCGTCGGGCTCATGAGGAGGAGCACGCGTCCCAACTTCTCGCCGGTCTTGTCGCCACCCTGGATCGCGTAGTCGACGCAGGACTGCACATCCGAGTCCTTGACGTTTCCGTCGTCGAGAACGATGTGCAGGCTGCCGCCGGTAGGGTGCAGCTCGTAGAACGCCCGCGTCAACGGCCTGACCTCGGGCACCGTCGGCTGGGTGTCGCGCGCTAGCAAGGAGTCGCAGGCTGCGGCGATCTCATCCGACGTCATCTCGGGGAGATAGGTCACGTGACGAGCGTCCCAAGCTTGCGGCACCGCTTCAAGAGCGATATGGCCGCCGGGTCGTCGTGCCCGGCGCACATCGACTCGAGAAGCCCGAGAACCTCTCGAAGCCCTTCCTCGAGCAACTCCTCGCGTTCGGTCTTCGCCCGCGCCGGATCGATCTCGTGGATGAGGTCGCCGCCCTCGGTCCACAGCGATACCGCGATCCTCACAGGATCGTCAACGCTGCCCGCGCCGATGCGACGCCTCACGCGTAGCAGCTTGACCGAGCGCGCGTCGTAGTCGCCGACGAGCTGGTCGGGATTGGGCGTGATGGTCGGCGCAGTGCCGGTGTCGAGCGTGTCGGTCACGCGCGCTCCACGACGGTGAGGATTGCGGTCACGAGACACGTCAACCCGCCAGCCGCGCAGACGAACGCGATCAGCTGCCAGAGCAGGTGCTCGACGCCGTTCCTCGCGAGGTCAGCGCGCGTGCCGAACGCCCAACTCGCGGCCCACAACAGGACAACAGCAAAGAATGCGACGTCTGCAAGGGTCATGGTTCGTGCGCCTTTCGATAGGCCTCCACGGCGGCCTCGTAGTCAATGATCTTTCCGACGAGCGCCATCGCGCCCGGGATCTCGGCGATCCGGTCACGCCACAGCAGCGACTCCTCTGCCACGTCGATGGCCTTATGGCGCAGGTGCCGCGCGAGCAACCGGATATCGCTCGCGGGCGTGGTGGGCTTCGCAGGCCTCATCGCGGCCTCACGGCAACAGCGAGCGCCATCATGGCCGCCACGAGAGCGAGGTCCTGGTGTTGCTCGGGCACGCGCCGCATCGCCGTCACGGCTGCCGCATGCTTCGACAAGAGGTGCACCGCGACCGACCGCGCCGCCTCCGGTTCGGGACGCGCGTGCACGTTGGGCAGTAGCACACGATGCCATCTCGCTGGAGGGACTTCGGCGAGCTCGGGCCGGTAGTAGAGCGCCAGCCCGACAACGACGCCCCACGCGAAGCCAAGGGTCGGTGCGTGGGACACGGCCACCGCTTCGATCGCGATCGCACCCAAGGCGCCGCGAAGCTTCTCGGCCGCCGCGTGACCCTCGCGCGCGCCCGCCATGCCGGCGACGTCCGCGCCCAGGGCCGTGACGACGCCCAGGTCGACGAAGCTCCGCGCGGCGGTATCGAGCAACGCCCAACCGCACACGTCTGCACGAGCTTCGAGGCCGAGGATCATTCTGCGTCGAGCCTCCGCCGCCCGTAATCGGTGATGCTATAGAGCCGCCGAGCCGGCGCCCTAAGAAACTCGATCGGGTCTTCTGGCGGCTTGTACGTCGAGCCGAAGATCATCTCGCGGTCCTCCATGCGCGCCAGGAGGGTGTAGATGGATCGCGGCCGCAGCTTCTTGTCGAGACCTGCGAGTAGATCACGCGCGTATGCCGGTCGCTGCGCGAGCATCGCCAGCACCACCGACTGCGCTTCGCGTTCTCGCCGCTCGTCGCGCTGACCGAGCAAATACGTCGACAGCATGCCGATGCCCATCGCGACCGTCCACGCGACGTTCTCGAAGATGCTCATCGCTCCTCCGTCGACTGCGCGCGCTGAAGGTCCTCGATCGCGATATCCGCAGCCGCGAGCACGACGACCACGCCGATCACGATCCCGATGAGGAGCGCGACGATGGTGTCGAGCGTGGCGTCGCGGTTCACCAACCGGCCTTCCACGATGGGTCCGCGTGGACCAACAACGCGAGGAGGCGCTCGGCCTCGTCGCGGCTGATCTCCACGACGCCGCGAAGCTCTGTCCCGACGGTCGCTTTGCCAGTCGCGACCGTCGCCGCGTCGATGACCAGATCGAAGCTGTCACCGCGGTATCGCACGTAGCAGCCGGTCGGTGACGCCATCTAGGCGGCCCTCTGTTTCGTGTGCGGCCGCGCGTCGCTCCACGTCACGCCGATCGCGAGCGCTTGCCACATGTCAGCCGTGATCCCGAAGAGCGGGCCGGGCTCCTTGCGATTGCCGATCGCGACGTCCTTGCCACCCCACCGCTCGATGAGGCAGTTGCGGATCTGCGCATCCTTCGCGCGACCGCTGTTGCAGAGCTGCATCTTGACCTCGCGCCGCGTGACGAGCGTGAAGTCCTTCCGCCACGCCTGCACGAGCCGGCCCGTCCACAGCACGGTCGTGAAGACCTGACCCCAGACCTTCGCGCCGAAGCTCTCGGCCATCTCGATCGCGAGGTGATCGGCCGTGCCGCGGTTGTGCTCGAGGTAGAGCAGCGCGGCTTCGTTTCCGATCTTCATCTTCTCGACGACGCACTGGCCGACGGTGTCGAAGAAGACGAGCGCCGACAGCGCCGACCCGGGATCGATCGCGAGAATGATCATGCTCGTCCCTCGTAGGTGTCGAGCAGTCGCTTCGCATGCGCGAGCAGTCGCTTCGCATGCGCGAGCTGTTGCTGCTGTTCGTGGGGCATGTGCCCGCCGGCGAGAGAAACGATCGAGACCAATTCGGCGAGCGACTCCATCGCCTCGTCGAGTGCTGCTGCTGCTGCTGCTGCTGCTGCTGCTGCTGCTGCTGCGTCGTCCGCGATGATCACCTGCTCGACGAGCGCTTCCTCAGTGCAGTCGTCGGGGACGACAAGCAAGAGCGGCGGTGCGGCGTGCGTCGTCATATCTACGCTTCGACCTCTGCGCTCTTCTTGGCGGGCACCTTCTGGACCTTCGCCCGCACCTCGCCGCCGAGATACGCACGACGCTTCACGCCTTCCGCGTCGACGAAGATGTACTCGGTGAGCTTGTGGTCCTTGAGCAGCGCCGCGAGCACCTCTTGCTCGGCGTCCTCCTCGACCTGCATCTCCATGCGAGCATCGCGCGCGGCGACGTACTTCTCCGCCTGCTCTTCGATCGCCTCGATGGCGTCGGTTCGGCCCGTGCCCTTGATCTTCAGCTGCTCGGGCTTGGACTTCTTCGGCTTGGCGCCGTTCTTCGTGTTCGCTTTCTTGCTCATCGGATCAAACCTCCCAGTCGTAACAACGGTTGAGAATTTCAAGTCGCGCGTCTTCGGGATTGGAGAAGAACAACGCGTGCGGAAACTGGACGCTGCTCGCCTTCACGTCGGGCGGTGGCTCGAACTCGACCCGCTCTTGCTTCGGAAACAGCACGAGCTTCGTGTGGCTCATCAGCTCGGCAAACCACAGCGTGCTGGGATCGAATTTGAGCAGAAAGATGAATCGCTTCTCGCCGTATGCTCGGACCCACTGGATCACGAGACCGCGACCGTACGGCGGGTTGATGTAGCAGAGCGACTCGCGCGGCACGTCGGGCGCGAGCATCAACCCGTTCTCGCCGCGCTCAAGGACGTAGGTCTCCTTCGCGTGGATATGCGAACGGTCGTTCGAGCACGGGTCGAGGTCCACCTCGCCGATCGCATCGGCGATCCACTTCGGCGTGCACCACGTGTTGCGGTCAGGTGCCTTCTCTTGCGGGTCGTCGAGCTCGAGCGGGATGACGTTGTCGGACGCCGCGTCGCGATCGTCGGGTGCGTCGCCGTCGTCCGGCGAAACGTACGTGCGCTGCCGATCGCCGCCGTACGCGGGGCGATTGTCCGTCGCATCGCTCGCACGAGGGCGCTTGTCGATGCCGGCGTCGGCGTAGCTCTTCGGGGAATCATGCACATTCCCGTCTGTGCATGATTGCTCTGCGGTCGCGCCGGCAAACTCCATGTAGCGCCACGCCGTCGACTGCGTCAGGCCAACGCGTTCGAGAAGATCGCCCCAACCCTTCGACCTGGGTCCCTTCGCCGGATAGGCGGTACGCGCGATAACCAACAGCCGTCCCACCTCGATTCGACGCTGCAAGGCCTCGGTTCGCGATGTGCCGAGTATCGTCTCGGCTTTGGTGAAGGTCTCGCTCGCTTTGGTGAAGGTCTCGCTCGCTTTAGCCTCATCGGCATCGGCCGCGTGACTGGCATCTAGTGCCGTTCGGATACCGACCTCGAGTTCGTCGATGTGAGGTTCCACGAGAGCTGCGACAGAGGTCATGAGCACACCGCCCTGATCGCTGCGCGAATCTCGTCGCAGTCGCGATACCACTCACCACGAACACGAAAGGCTGCGAGTCGTCGTTGGAGGAGATTTTCCTCGGCGAGCGTTCCTGGCCCGTGCGCGATGACGTGCAGGAGCTCGGGCGAAGCGATCTGCAGCATGCGCACCCGCTTCTCAATGTTCGTTGAGAAGCCGATCTTGATCGGACCACCGCCTTCGCGCTGCACGAAGTAGATGCCTTCATGGAAGGCTCCGGCCGCCACTTGAGCGCGGCGCGTCTCTTCCGCGCTCGCGTTGTATTTGTCGCGCATGGCGATCATGCCGTCAGCGAACCGGCGTTGTAGGTCCGCCGTCGCTTCACCGAGCGCCCTGCGCACTTCGTCATCGACGATGGTCTTCATGTCTTCGCTCATCGGTTCCTCCTCGGTGCGGTTGGCCAACACATGACACCTCGACCATCGTCGAGCGCGCGCGGTTGGGTCTCGCCCTCACACCACAGTCGCGAATAGATCTCGACATCCTCGTCGGCGTCGAGCTCGAGCACGGGCCGGTACGGTCGTTGATTCTCGACGGCGCGCGGCACCGGGCGACAGCCGAACTCGCCGACGCGGTCGCCGCTCGTGCGAATGCCGTCGAGCCACCAGCCGTGCGGACACTCCGCCGACGTTGGCCGCGTGATCGCCGCGACGACGAAGAGCGTCATCGAGAACAGGTAAGCGGTGATGGCGTTCACGCCGGCACCGGTGCCTTTCCTTGTTCGCGCTCGGCGGAAGCCTTGATATCGGCAAGTACCTCCTCGGTCTCGGCGTAGAAGTCCGGGATGCGGCCGGTGCTCGCGCGGTAGATCTGCATCCCGGCGAACTCGGGGTTCGACTTGCGTTCGAGCTCGTAGCCTGCTGCGCCAGCGAGATGGATCGCCCACCCCGCGCGGCAATGCGTGGTTTCGCAGCTGTGCCAGTCCTTCATGTCGAGCGTTCCACCGCCATCGACAGAGACCGCAGCGAGGATCTTTGCGTCGAGATTCTCGATCACCGGCACGCCAGGGTGACGCTCGCGAAACGCAAGCATGTGCTTGACGCGTTGCTGCTCTTGTTCTTCGTCGGTCAGCGTCGGGATCTCGGGGACGTTGTTCGCGCCGCGGAGGTACGCGCCGTCGAGGTTCGCGCCGCGGAGGTTCGCGCCGCCGAGGTACGCGCCGTCGAGGTTCGCGCCGTCGAGGTTCGCGCCGCGGAGGTTCGCGCCGCCGAGGTACGCGCCGTCGAGGTTCGCGCCGACGAGGTACGCGCCGCGGAGGTTCGCGCCGCCGAGGTACGCGCCGTCGAGGTTCGCGCCGCGGAGGTTCGCGCCGCCGAGGTACGCGCCGCGGAGGTTCGCGCCGCCGAGGTACGCGCCGTCGAGGTTCGCGCCGCGGAGGTTCGCGCCGCCGAGGTTCGCGCCGCGGAGGTTCGCGCCGCCGAGGTTCGCGCCGCGGAGGTTCGCGCCGCCGAGGTACGCGCCGCGGAGGTACGCGCCGTCGAGGTTCGCGCCGCGGAC
>Ga0193726_1000331_pt1 | contig 55193 bp, 48 predicted proteins | sample H2c1metaG_FD_144928 | JGI IMG/M metagenome (GOLD analysis project Ga0193726, IMG submission 144928) | Soil microbial communities from a riparian zone of the East river system, Colorado, United States - H2c1 | ecosystem: Environmental > Terrestrial > Soil > Riparian zone | place: USA: East River... | reverse complement strand
GTCGTCTTGCATGCCGCTAACCGCTCACGGAGAGCAATCCGCCCTGCGCTCGCATCGCACGCCTAACACTGCTGCGTCCACCGCATCCCATCCCGCGTCCGTGACGATCGCGATACGCCCCTTGTGTGGGACGAGACAGCGGCGGCTATAGAAGTGATTTGGGTCGGCGCGAAACAGCAAAATTTTTTGCTATGGGACTCGACAGCCGCGATCACACCAAATCTGGCCCGTCGGGCAGGATATTTTTTTACACGACGTCATTCGTCATCGCGGCACGAAACGAGAGAATTTGGCCCGTCAGGCAAAATCAACGGCCCGTCAGGCAACTGGATTGCATGGCGGATTAGCTACTAGAGCATGCGCCCATAAGTTCAGAGTGATCGGCCGGGCGTCCGCTCATGATCAGGTAATCTCGGAAAATGCCGGTTCGTCACTGAACTTGATCGAACGGTTCTTCAACAGGATCAAACAACGTCGACGTGGCGCGACCCGATACGACAAACTCGCGGCCAACTATCTGTCCTTTATCAAGCTCGTATCAATCCGAATTCGACTGCGCGCTGATCAGTCCACGCCCCAGTCAAAACGATCTTCGCCAATGGCTCAACGGACGACGCGCTCCGGCCCTTCGACTTGCTGATAAACCGCCTCGACGATCGGCCTGACCGCCGCCGGCATTCTCTGGTGCGCGGCTTCGCATACCCTGTTCTTCCTGGTGCTCGCTTACGGATTTGCACGGCTGGTGAGCGAGCCAAAGCCGGCGCCCGAACTGTCCTGGGGCACGCGGGAAGAATAAGGCGCTGAAGAACTATGAGGCGCAGGCCGGCGACAGGTTCAATGACCTCAAAAGATCATCAAAAGCACCGGTCCGCTTACACGGCTTTAAGTGTTCAGCTGGCTTGGAACGCTCCGCCGCCCGGCTGACTTTGGGATCGGCGGGTTTGCCTTTCTTGCTGGCAGCCATTGACGCGGACTGTTTGGGCTTCCCGACCGATGAAGTCGTCGCATTGGCGTCATGCCAATGCCGGCTGATGATCTTCGGCTCGACCGGCGGGACGATTGTCGTGACGGGCGAAATCGATGGCTCGGTCGGCGGCAATGCCGGCTGAGCCGGGGTTTCCGGACGCGCATAGGCAAATTCAAGCCGGTCGGCCTTGGTCAATGGTGCTTGGGCCGAGCTGGAGCCGATTGTCGTCGCGTTCATGGATGTCGCTGCTGCCAGGACAACAGATGTTTTGACAGCCTTGCCGGCCAACAAGGCGCCGAGCACGGCCAAACCCGCAATCGTAAGCCACACAGTCCTAATCATTTTACTAAAAATCCAGACCCTTGGGTCGACAGGAAGGTCTGGAGCGATTCGGGCGGTTAGAGGGCAGGATGAATCTTGATTGTAAAAAGGAGCGCTATCCCCGGGAAAATCTCAGGGACCTCATTGATCGTTGTCAATCGGCCCCGCACCGCATCGATCCGGGCGACCAAGTCTTGTGCCGATTTCGGCCAAATCCGGCGCTTTGCGACGCAAACACCAACCGACCCTCAATGAAAACTACCCCTGGTTTCCGGAATGCTCAGTGCACCGATCAGGTAGATCACGAAGATCACCGCCGAGAATATCGCAAGCGACATCGGGATTTGCGCCGTGCTGGCGCTTGCCAGCGAGACGAAGGTCGGCATCATCCCGCCCAGGGCGAAGCCAATGTTCCAGGACAATCCGGTGCCGCTGGCACGCAACGAAGTCGGAAACCGCTCGTTCAGAAATATCAGGACGGGCGCATAGCCGGCATTGCCGATGAAGGCGATGGCCAGTGCATAAAGCGTTACCTGCGTCGTACCGGCCGCCTGAGCCAACCCAAGATAGCACAGCGGCAACAACACCAGCGCACATACGCCGGCGGCAAGAAATGTAGGCTTGCGTCCGATCTTTTCGCTGAGCGCTCCGACCAGGACCGCGGAGATGAACGCGGCCACGCTCGCACCCATCAGGATCAGGGACGAGATGTTGTTGGGGACCGCGTTGATGACCTTCAAGAAGCTCGGGAGATAGCCCGATGTCAGGTAGTAGCCGGCACCGCCGCCGAATGTAATCAGCAGATTGATCAAAAGCACGGCGCGATACTTGCTCGAGAACAGCGTCCTGACCGGTGACGGTGCCGCCGTCGCCTTGCGTGCGGCTTTCTGTTGCTGCAACTCGTTGAAGAACGGCGACTCCTCGAGATTCTTGAAGATGAACCATCCGAGCAGCGAACTCAGAAGGCCCGAGAAGAACATGAACCTCCATCCCCATTGGGCAAAGGCCTCGCCCGGGAACACCGACGATGTGATCAGGAAGACGAATGACGCCAGCAACGCGCCGATGCCTGCCCCGCCGCCGCCCACCAGACCTGACATCGCGCCGCGCCACTTCGCGGGAACCGATTCAGTTCCGATGGTATGCGTGGATGCAACCACGCCGCCGACGAATACGCCCTGAACCAGACGGAGGATCAGGAACATGATCGGCGCGGCGATGCCGGCCTGTGCGATCGTCGGCAGCGCGCCGAAGGCCGCGGTGCTGATCCCGACGCCGACGATCGCGATCATCATCGCGCCCTTTCGACCGTGGACGTCGGCATAATGGCCGAATACCGCGGAACCGATCGGACGCATCAGCAACGTCACCGCAAACGATGCGTATACCGCGGCAAGCGAGAGGGTTGCATGGGTGGAAGGGAAAAACAGCGCACCAATCACCGGCGCGACATAGAGCAGAATGAACAGATCGAACAGATCGAGCGACCAGCCGAGCACGGAGGCGATGATCGCATTGATCATTTGTCGATTGCCGGCGGGGGCTTGCGCATCCACCAGCGGCGTGCCTGTGATTGTCATTTCGAAAGCCCCTCTTTTTTGATTTTTGCAACCCAGTAGCCTTGGCGCCCCGGGCGGCCGGACGATCCGGACCGCCTGATATATTGCGTCTGCCGGACCCCAATCCGGCGTCGGCTATAGTCCCGTGAACTTCGCGGCGCGTTTGGCGTTGAAAGCCTCGACGCCTTCCTTGAAATCGGCCGATTGACGCAGCCGGCTGTAACAATGGCCCTCGAGCTCGATCGCGATGGCGAGCGTCGAGTCCTCGGTATCGTTCAGAAGTTTCTTGGCCGTGCGCTGGGCCAGCGGCGAGAAGGTGCGGAGTTCGTCCACCAGCTTGTCGGTCGCCTTTTCCAACTCGGCGTCGGGCACGCACTCGGTGGCGATGCCCCATTCCTGGGCCTGTTTGCCGGCAATCCGCTTCGAACGCATCACGATGTCCTTGGTGCGCGTGATGCCGATCATCTTCTGCAGACGCGCCGATCCGCCCGAACCGGGAATCTGTCCGAGCTTCTGCTCCGGCAATGCATAGAATGTCGTCTCCGACGCGATCCTGAAATCGCAGGCCAGAGACAGTTCGAATCCGACGCCGAAGCAATATCCGCGATTGGCGACGATCACCGGTTTGGTGCAGCGTGCCGGCGAGGCGATATTCCAGGCGAGCTTCGATACATGCTCCGGCGTCGCTTCCATGAAGCCTCCGATATTGCCGCCGCTGGAGAAATGCTCGCCGATCGATCGCACGACAATGACCCTGACGCGCGGATCCTCGTCGAGGGTCTCGAACACCAGCCGAAGCTGGTCGCGCTGAGGCATCGATACGATGTTGTAGGGAGGACGATTGAGAATGATATCGGCCCGTTCGTGAGCATCGTCGATCTCCACCTGGAAGCCGTCGAGCTTTGCCAGACGGGAATCGGAAAAATTGAACGTTGATGGCATCGTGGTTTTCCTTCTCTTTGAAAATTGCGACTATGCGTCGGTCGGTGGCGGCCGGCGCTCGACGTCGTATTCCCCGGCGACCAGCAGCCTGCGCAGCAGCTTTCCAACCGGGGATTTCGGTATCGCATCGACAAAGACGAATCTTCGCGGACGCTTGAAGTTCGCGAGGCCGGAATCCCGGCAGAATGCTTCGAGTTCGGCTTCGCTGACATACGCACTGCGCTTGACGAACGCGGCGACGATCTTTCCCCATCTCTCGTCGGCAAGACCGACGACCGCTACCTCCGACACCGCCGGATGCAGCGACAGACAGCTTTCGATCTCCACCGGCGATACGTTCTCGCCGCCGGTGATGATCATGTCGTCGGTGCGGCCGGTGACGAACAGGTCGCCGTCCTGGTCCACGAAGCCGGTGTCGCCGGTGAAATACCAGCCCTCGCGCAGCGACTTGGCGTCGGCATCCGGACGCCGCCAATAGCCTTCGAATGATTCGTCGCCCGCCAGCAGCGCGATGACCTCGCCCTCCTCTCCGGTCGACGCCAGCTCCGATGCCGAACGTGCGGCAAGCTTGACCACCCTGACGAACTGGTTGATGCCGGCTTTGCCGGCCGAACCCGGCTTTGCGACCGCGTTCTGATTGATCGTGAAGGTGTAGATTTCGGAGCTGCCGTAGTGATTGACGAACAGATCCGGCTTGAATGTGGAGTTCAGTTTCTGCAGCAGGCCGTCGGTCATCGGCGCACCGGCAAAGCCGAGCTTTCGGACGCTGGAGGTATTGGTCGCTTCGAAGTCCGGGTGGTGAACCAGATCGTGGTAAAGCGTCGGAACCAGATAAAGGTTGGTGATTTTTTCCGTCGCGATGATCGCGAGGGCCTGCCGCGGATCGTAACGTGGCAGACAGACAAAGGCGCCGCCGATCAGCGACATCGAGATCAGGGAGCGCACGCCCATGGTGTGATAGAGCGGCATCACGCCAAGGGTCCGCTCGTCGCGGCCGTACAGGTTTTGCGCCACATGGGCGACGCCGGCGGCCCGTTCCGCGCGGTGACGGCGAGGCACGCCTTTCGGCTTCGACGTCGTCCCCGACGTATAGAGCATGATCGACCACGCCTCAGGGCCGACGCGCGGCGCGGCTTCCGGCGCGGGCGCATCGGTCATTCGCGCAAAACGAATGGCTTGGTCGTCGGTCGCAACGCCCTCGCCGACAACGATGCGGCGCAAATTGCCCGCGAGCCTGGCGCCGGCGACCGCGCGTGCGGAAACGCTTTCGTAGACGAGAGCCCTGGATTCGGAGTTCTCGATGCAGAAATCGAGCTCGTCGGATTTCGCGCGCCAATTGACCGGCGTGATGACGATCCCGGCCAACTGGCACGCCCAGTGAATTGTCGCTGCTTCCCATCGGTTTTGCAGCGCGGTGACGATGTGGTCACCGGGCCTCAACCCGAGGTCGTCGAATGCGGCGACCACGGAAGATATCCGCGCATACCATTGCGCGTAGGTCAGCCGCAGCTCGGCGTCCACGATTGCCACAGCGCCGGGATCGCGTGCCACGCTGGCGACGAAACTGGTACCGAGATCAAACATCCGTCTTCTCTGCATGATGATGGTTTGCCAACCGGCCTGCGGCATCGAGAGCGGCGTGGATGATCGGAGTGTAACCGGTGCACCGGCACAGATGGCCGCTCAGGAGATCGCGTATCTCTGCTTCGGTGGGATCAGGCCGCTCACGAAGATAATGATCGAGCGACATCAGAATCCCCGCGGTACAGAAGCCACATTGCAACGCGTGATGACGCCTGAAGGCCTCCTGCAGAATGCCGAGCCGATCGGGAGCGGGCGCCAGACCTTCCACCGTGCGGACGTCGCTGCCGTCGACCTGCACCGCGAGCGTGAGGCAAGCACGGGCGATCATTCCGTCCACGGTCACGGTGCAGGCACCGCAAACACCGTGCTCGCATCCGACGTGAGTGCCGGTGGCGCCGATCTGCTGACGCAGAAAATCCGTCAACAGCATGCGAGGCTCGGCTTCGCCGTGGGCGGCCGCGCCATTCAACTTGAACCTGATACGGTGCCGCTCGCCGGACTGCAGGCGCGTCATTGCAGCACCTCCCGGACAAGGTCGCGACCGATCAGCCGAACGAGATCGCGGCGATAGCGTGCGGTGGCATGGACATCGTCCCGCGCCTCCAGTTCATGGGCGAAGGAATTGAGCGCGTCGTCGAGCGCGCTGCCATCCAGACGCGGCCAGTCGCGCACCGCGGCCATATCAGCCACGCCGCCGACGGCGAGACGGACGCCCTGCTTGCTGGCGACGGCCGCGCAGGCGACGATCGCAAAGTCGCCGTGACGCCGCGCGACTTCACGGAACGCGCATCGCGCGCCGCCTAGATACGGAAATGAAACCGCTTCGATCATTTCGTCGGCGGCACGCGCCGTGGACATCATGCCGGTGAAGAACTCACCGGCCGCGAGTTTTCGGCGCTTCCTGGCGGTTCGCAGGTGCACCTCGCCGCCCAGCGCCAGCAGTGCAAGCGGCATTTCCGCGCTGGGATCCGCATGGGCGATCGAACCGCAAATGGTGCCGCGGCTGCGTGTCTGAACGTGCCCGGTCCATGGCAGAGCGAGTGCGACAAGCCTGAGTTTCTCGGCAAGCGCAGGCCAGCCCAGCAGCGCCCGCTGTCTCACTCCGGCGCCGATCGTCACGGCTCCGGACGCGGCGTCGATCCGGTCCAGCTCCGTCAGCCGCATGATGTCGATCAGGACCTTCGGCTTCGCCAGGCGCGTGTTCAGCATCGGCATCAGCGACTGGCCGCCCGCGATGATCTGGGCGTCGCTTCCTTCCGAGGCCAGGACCGCGAGGACTTCCTCAACTGTTTCCGCGCGCACATAGTCGAACGGAGCGGGCTTCATGACCGCCTCCCGAACAAGGCGCGCAGCTTGCGCATCAGTGACGGCCGGGCCTGCGCCGGCGCGCCGCCGGCCTGACGGGCCAGCGCCGAGAAGAACTGTCCGATGATGACGCGCGCCGCACCGTCCAGCAGACGGCCGCCAATGCTCGCGACCTTGCCCCCGATGGCGGCGTCGTATTCATAACGCACCACCGTGCCGGCATTCTCCGGCGTCAACGTGATGCGGCCTTCGCCGTTGCCGAATCCAAGGGCCCCCTCGGCGGAGCCGCCCAGTGTCACCGCCCGCGGCGCGTCGAGGTCGGAGAGCGTCACTTCCGCCCGATAGCGGCCCTTGACCGGCCCGACCCCGATGGTGACATCGGCGCGGAAATGGGTGTCGGAAATCTTTTCCACGGCGTGGCAGCCCGGGATGACCGCCTGAAGCGTCGCCGGATCGAGCAGCATGGCCCAGACCGCCTCGGGTGATGCAGCCACCGTCGCGCGGCCTTCGCCGCGAAGCTGGCGGTCGCCCTTGGGCGTTCTCGGCGTGCCGGCGCGACGCCCCGCAGGAGGCGCGGGCTCAGCGCCGCGGACGATATCGGCCAGCTTGGCGGGGACGAGCGGAAGCTCGACATCCTTCATGCCGAGCGCATCGGCGACCGCGTTGGCGATGCAGACCGGCGTCGACATGCAGTTGCCCTCCCCGACGCCTTTCGATCCGAGCGGCGTGAACGGCGACGGCGTCTCCATGTGAAGGATGACGGGATCCGGAACTTCGACCGTGGTCGGCAGCAGGTAGTCGGCGAAAGTGCCGGTCAGGAAGCTGCCGTCCGCTGCATAGGCGTATTCTTCATAGAGGGCCGCGCCCAAAGCCTGCGCGAACCCGCCGCGGATTTGGCCATCAACCATTCCCGGATGCAGGATCGTGCCGCAATCGTGCATCGTCACGTAGCGGTCGATACGCGTCATCAGCGTCGTGCGATCGATTTCCACACCGCAGAAATCGAAAATGAATCCGTAGCAAAGCGACGAGTTGACCCGGTCCTCCTCGTCCGGCGCCGTGAGCTCAGGCGGCGTCCAGAACACGGTTTCGCGAATCGTCTGCTGGATGTCGTCGGGCAAGGTGCCGGGCGACCAATGGCTCAGCCCGGCCAGTCGCGAGAACGCAATCTTGTTGTCCGGGTTTCGCCGCGAATGCACGGTGCCGTTTTCGAATACGATATCGTCCGCATCGGTATTGAACTGGCTCGCAGCGACCCGCGCCAGACGGACCGCGATGCGTTCAGCCGCGAGCTTCGCGGTCCCGGCGACCGCCGCGGCGAAGCGGCTTGCATAATTGCCTGATGCGATCGACCAGGCGTCCTTCGCGGTATCGATCTCGGTATTGACCCTGACCTCTGCAGGCGTGAGGCCAAAAACGTCGGCCACCACTTGCGCCAGCACGGTCCGATGCCCCTGGCCTTGCGGGACCGACGCAACGTGAACGGAGATGCTTCCCAGGGGGTCGACCGCCACCGTGGCCGTGGCCTGCGCGCCGTTTTTCGGCCCGGCCTTCCTGCGCTCGGCCGCCGTCAATACGGTCGTGATATAACCCATGTTCGAAACGCTGGGCTCGACAACCGCCGCATAGCCGATGCCATAGAGCCTGCCCTCGGCCCGGGCGAGTTCCCGGCGCGCCTTCAATTCTTCCAGCGCGCCTCCGCTGACGCCGCGCGCAATCGCCTCCTGGTAATCACCGGAATCCAGCAGCGCGCCGGTCGCCGTCCGGTACGGAAACATGTCGGCCGGCACCAGGTTTCGCTTGATCACGTCCAATGGATCGAGCTTGAGCTCGACGGCGATGCGCTGCATCAACCGCTCCAGCGCGAAATAGACCTGCGGTCCGCCGAACCCGCGGTTGAGGCCCGTGGGCGTCTTGTTGGTGACGACGACCCGATTTCGCACCGCCACGTTCGCGATGTCATAGCCACCGGTCAGGTTGCCGTGCATGCGGTAAAGCGTGGCGGGCTCCGGCGCGCGCAAATGCGCACCGCAATCTTCCACCTGATCCCAGTCGAGTGCCGAGATCCTGCCATCGGGCGCGACCGCGGCCGAGAGCGTGGTCGCACGGTTGGTGGCGGATACCGAAGCCGTGAGGTGCTCGAGACGATCCTCGATCCACTTGACCGGACGCCCGACCGCACGCGAAGCGGCGGCCAGCAGCACGATATAGGGAAATACGCCCTGCTTGACGCCGAAGCTGCCGCCGGAATCCGGCGGGGTGCGCAGCCGCACGCGGTTGCCGGGCACTTTCAGCGCCCGCGAGATCACCGCGTGAATGCTGAACGGACCCTGGAAATTGGCGAGGAGATCGAAGGCGTCTTCGGACGCGTCGTAGTCGGCGACGACGCCGTAGGTTTCGATCGGCGTGCATGAATTTCGGGGGTAGCGGATATCGATGGAAATCCGGTGCGCGGCTTCGGCAAATGCATGCTCCGGATCGCCGTAGCGGAAGGTTCGGTCGCTGGCGACGTTGCCGCCGAAGCCATCGTGAATAACCGGCGAGTTCGGCGACAACGCTCTCAGTGGGTCAATATTGGCGGCCAGCGCACGATATTGCACGTCGATCAAGTCGACGGCATCCTCGGCCTTGTATCTGTCGGACGCGACGACGACGGCAACCGATTCCCCCACATACCGCACCCGCCCCACCGCGATCGGCCAGCATTCGATCGGCGCCTTGACGCCGACGACGAGGCTGGTTGTCAGGGCCTTGATGTCGTCGCCGGTGAGGACCGCGACAACGCCATCTGCGCGTAGCGCGGCCGCGGAATCAATCGAGAGGATCTCGGCATGAGCATGTGGCGAGCGCAGGATCGCGGCGTATAGCGTGCCCGGCCGAACGCCGAGATCGTCGATGAAGCGGCCACGCCCCGTCAGCAAAGGGGCATCTTCAACACGCGGAATCGATTGGCCGACCCAAGGGCGAGCCGCATGGCTCTCGGCTATGGCTGGGCCGGCCGCGTGCGGCATCCGAAGAACGTCCTCCCATTCACGCCCTGACAACGTGTGGCAAGATTGTTTTCAGCAAAGCGACGAAGCGGCCATACCCTGCGCTCTCGCGACTTGCCAATTCGTCTCATTCTTGCAGCACGCTCAGCCCGCAAGACGCGAGACTTGCCGGAACTCGCTCGGCGAAACGCCGGCGTTGTTGCGGAAGAAGCGCGTGAAATGTGCGGGGTCGGTAAACCCAAGGCGCGTGCCAATTTCCCTGACGGGACAATCGTGATGAAGCACGGCTTCCATCGCCTGCTCCATACGAACCACGTTGAGATAGACCTTCGGCGGCAAGCCGATCGACGACTGGAACAACCGGAAGAAATGCGCGCGCGACAGACCGGCTTCTTTCGCCAGCGTATCGATGTCGGCTTCGCCGCCGGCGTTGACGCGGATGTAGTCCGCCGCGCGTCTGATCCGCCGATCGCATGCCGACGCGTTCAATTCGCGGATCGATCTCGGAAAGCTCTTCCAGGGCGTGAAGCGCTCGATCACGGCGATCATCAATTCCGACAGCAGTGCTTCATGTTCGGCCCGGCATTCGGGGCGCGCCATCATGTCGGATGCGAGGTCCATCGTCAGCTTCCGGATACGCGGCGACAGCTCGCCATGGGGATGTCCGAAGAATCCCGGCGCACCGCTCGCCACCCATCCGGGCCGAAAGGCCTTCAGCCATTCAGGTTCGACATACAGAGCCAGGATCAGCGTCCGCGGGCGGGCCGGATCGTGAACATAGGAATGCGGCTGCCACCCGTCGACAAGGACGGCGACGGAATCGGTCAGAGGATGAATGCGGTTGCCAACGACGAACTGGGTATCCGCGCCTTCCACCTTGAGAAGGACATGACAGTGCGGGTGCGCATGGCGGACGAGCGAGCAGTCCATATCGAGCAGTGCGACCCTGCCGAAATTGCCGTGCACGATACGCAGCGCCGTCGACATTTGAGCCTCCAGTCAGGCGTTGGACTTCCGAAAAATGAGCCACCGCTCGATTCCATCGAGAAAGATCGAGAAGACCAGGCCGAGAATCGCGATGTCCAGCCGGCCGACATACATGGCGTCGACTGCCGGAACTTGCCGCTAAATCATAAAGCGGATGCCGTCATGGGCGCAACCATTTCGGAAGATCGCAATCAGGATTGGGCCGACCCGGCCGCGAGCTCTATTCCCACTCTGATCGAAGGTAAGCGCAGCTCGGGACCTGCCAGGCGATGGTTGGCAGCGGGGGGAGTGATCGGAAGCACCTGATATCAACCACCGGAATCTTGCATGAAGCGCCTTTGAATTTGGGGCTGCGTTTTTTTAAGGAATGCGCGACGCCCCTTCGCTCGCGAAACATTTGGCCTTGTCGAGACAGTAAAGCTCTTCCGAGATCACCCATCTGCAGCTTGCGAATCCAAGGGGCCTCGCGGCGGCGATTTCGCCTTTCGCGGACAAGCGGCTGGGATCGCTCGTCATATTCGACCGATGTGGGTTCCGCTTATGCCATGCCGCGTTGCACCATGCTGTCGTGTGACAAAAACTCAATTACGGACAACCTTTTATCGTTTGAATTTCTCGCAGCCGTCGTCCGAGAATGCCTTCCGGTTGCTCTCCCACTGGACGGTAGGGTTGACCTCAGCAAAAAGCGCCGCAGAGCGATTTGGGAGAGAAATGATGAGATTTCCGCAAGCACTCCTGTGTGCGGCTACCGCCGCAGTTGTTGCGACCGCGGCACTCCGGCCAACCTCCGGACAGACCATCGATTCAAACCTGATCGAGGCGGCGAAGAAGGAAGGCGAGGTCGTTTGGTATACGACGCTGGTAGTCACGCAGATCGTCCGTCCACTGGTTCAGGCATTCGAGAAAAAGTATCCAGGCATCAAGGTCAGCTACACCGCCGCGCCGTTCCAGGAAGTGGCGACGCGCATCGTCAATGAGGGGCGCGCAGCCAACGTGAAGGCCGATTTGTTCGATGGCGGCGCCACATTCTATCCGATCAATGCGGCCGGATTCGCGGCCCCCTACCAGCCGGCAGCGGCGGCCGCCTATCCCGCGGAATTCAAAGACCCCAATGGCTACTGGACCGCGAACATCGTCCAGGTCGTCAGCCCCGCGATCAATACCGACCTCGTCCCGGCGAGCGATGCTCCGCGGAAGTTGAATGATCTGCTTGATCCCAAGTGGCGTGGGCGCATGGCCTGGACGGATGCGCCGAGCGCCGGCGGACCGTCGGGCTTCATCGGTGCAATCCTTCTGTCCCTGGGCAAAGAGAAAGGCATCGAGTTTCTGACCAAGCTTGCCGAACAGCGCATCGCCAATATTCCAAGCAATCAGCGAGTGGTGCTCGATCAGAATATCGGCGGTCAGTATCCGCTCGTGCTGTGCATCTACAACTATCACGCGGCGATCAGCGCGAGCCAGGGCGCGCCCGTGCAATGGCTGAAGGTGCTGCCAATTTTGACCTTTGGGACGGTGGCGATGGTGAAGAATGGACCGCATCCGAATGCCACCAAGCTGTTCATCGAATTCATGCTGTCCGAGGAGGGGCAGAAAATTCACGCGGAAGCCGGATACATCCCGGCGCATCCGAATGTTGCCGCGAAGTCACCGGACTTGAAGCCGGAAATAGGCAAATACGAATACCAACTGGTGTCCCCCGAAATGTACAACGCAAACGCGGCGGAGTGGACATCCATCTACAAGAAGCTGTTCCAGTGACGCGCGCCCCGTCACCGCTGGTCTGCGGCTGCGTCTCATCTGCCAGCAGCACATTCGTGCGGAGAAGCCCGTGACCGGCAATTCAGAGATCACCTTGTCAAAAGCCGCCAGCGGCCACGTCAATGGCCCGGCGCGACTTTCCGGACCGGTGCTCCGATATTTGCGACTCGTCGACTACCCCCTCATTGCACTCAGTACAGCAATCATCGTGATCATCGGGCTGTTGGTGCTGCCACCGATCTGGACATTGATACGCACCAGCTTCGCCAACACGATGCCGGACTTTTCCACCGCCGGCTTCACCCTGGATCACTACATCAACCTGGTGACCGGCCGGAACCTCGCCGTGAGCGCGGTCAATTCGATCGTATTCGCGACCTGCGCGACCGCGCTTTCGCTGATCATCGGCGGCATCCTCGCCTGGCTGATCGAACGGACCGACGCGCCATTGAAAGGCCTTGCCTACGTCACGACAATTGTTTCGCTGGGAACACCTTACATCCTCTATGTCACTGCCTGGCTTTACCTGCTGGGGCGAGCCGGGCCGTTCAACGATCTCTATCGCACATGGATCGACCCGGCATCGACGCCGTTCAATGTCAACAGCCTGACTGGAATGATACTGATCGAGGGATTCCTTTGGTCGCCGCTGGTCTTTCTGCTGCTATCATCGACGTTTCGTGCCGCAAATGCCGACATGGAGGAAGCAGCGCGGATGTCCGGCGCGTCCATTTTCGATACGATCCGGCTGATTTCGATGAAGCTGGCCCGCCCGGCGCTGTTTGCGCTCGCGCTGTTTGTTTTTATACGAAACATCGAGGCATTCGAGGTCCCCGCGTTGGTCGGGATGCCCGGCCGGGTCGATGTCCTGACCACGGAGCTCTACAAAAGCATCAAGGAAGTTCCACCTCGTATTGGTTACGCAAGTGCGTTTTCAGTTGTCATGCTGATCATCGTCGGCGCGCTTCTGTTGCTGTACGGCAGGATATCCAAGCAAGCCGAGCGTTACGCCAGCATTACAGGAAAGGGATTCCGCCCTCGTCCGTTTGCCCTCGGACGTGGCCGATGGATTGCGGGTCTCGTGATCCTTGTGAATTTCGCCATCGTCCTGGCGCTTCCCATGTCTGCGATCCTCTGGACGTCGCTGATGCCATTCGTCCGGCCGATGCGATGGGTGGCACTCGGCACGACCACGATCAAACATTACGAGGCGGTGGTTTCGTCACCCTACTATCTCGGCCTTGCACTCAACACGCTGTTGGTTTCCGCCGGTACCGCAACTGTCGTGATGTTGCTGGCGCTGGTGGCCGGCTGGCTTGCAGCCCGGCGAAAGCCAGGGGCCGCCATGATCGACCAGTTGATCACCATGCCGCTTGTCTTCCCGGGGCTGGTTCTCGGCATCGCTTTGCTCGAGATTGGATTGCGTTTTCCGATTCCGATCTACGGGACGCTTTGGCTGATCGGGTTGGCTTTCGTCATCCGCTATATGCCGTACGGCATGCGGTACGCCTACTCCGGCGTCATGCAGATTCATTCGGAACTGGAGCAGGCGGCAAGCGTGTCCGGCGCCAATATCAGAGAATCGCTTCGTTTCATCGTTGCGCCGTTGCTTATTCCCGCGCTGACGTCGGGGTGGTTGTTCATCTTCCTGATTGCCGCAAAGGAAATGTCGCTGCCGTTGCTCCTCGCCGGCCCGTCTTCGCAAACGATATCGGTTGCGATGTTCGATCTTTGGGCAAACGGCCAGGGCGGCGAAGTCGCGGCACTTGGGTTGATGTGGGTAACCTTCATGACAATTGTCGCGACGATCTTTTACCGGGTCGCAAGACGACTCAGTCTCACTTCCTTTGGGCACTGACATGTCTGCAGCAGAGGCCGATCTCGACGTCAGTCACCTGTCGAAAACCTTCCCCAACACCGGCGAAGGCCCCGCCGGCGGCGTGCAGGACGCCAACTTCGCACTGGCCTCCGGGACGTTCTTTACGTTGCTGGGCCCAAGCGGTTGCGGCAAGACGACGACGTTGCGATGCATCGCCGGCCTGGAACGACCGGATAGCGGCATCATTCGGCTCGGCGATCGCGTTTTCTTCGACCACGCCAGCGGAACGCACGTCCCGTTGAACTTGCGCAACATCGGGATGGTGTTTCAGTCCTATGCGATTTGGCCGCATATGACTGTTTTTGAAAACGTGGCGTTTCCTCTCCGCGTTGCCAAGGATCGGCGTTACGGCCGCGACGAAATCGATCGCCGGGTCGACGAGGCGCTGGATTCTGTCGAGTTGCTTGCGCTCAAGAGCCGCTCCGCCACTCGCCTCTCCGGCGGCCAACAGCAGCGCGTGGCGCTGGCGCGGGCCATCGTGCGCAAGCCCAGACTCCTGCTGCTGGACGAACCGCTGAGTAATCTCGATGCAGCCTTGCGAGAGGAGATGCGCAAGGAACTCAAGAAGTTGCAGGCGCAGATCGGCGTCACCACCGTGTATGTCACCCATGACCAGGCCGAAGCCCTGGAAATGTCGGACCGTATTGCCGTCATGCAACAAGGCCGGATCGTTCAACTGGCGAGTCCCCGAGACATCTATCGAAATCCCAGCAATGCCTTTGTGGCTGGCTTTGTCGGATCGACCAATTGGCTGAAGGGTATCGCCCGCGGCGCCGGACCCGATGTCGTCGTCAACCTGGATAATTCGCAATCGAGCCTTCGGTGTATCCAACATAACGCAGCGCTTGAAGGACGGAACGTGCTGGTTTCGATCAGGCCTGAAAAGATCACCTTGCGGGACGTCCGCTCGACGGTGCCGGATCGAACCAATCGTCTGATCGGGAGGGTTTCATTTGCCGGCTTCGCCGGCGGTTCGATGCGCTATCAGGTCAGCAGCAACGAGCTGAAGTTCGAAGTTTACGGATCATCCGACAGCATATGGAATGAAGGTGACGAAGTCTGCGTTGACTTTGCAACCGATGCCGCGTCTATTTTTGAGAGCTAACCTGAATGAGCATGATGTCACAGTTGCCTGCCATGCGTCTCTATTGGTCGTCTCGATCGCCCTTCGTACGCAAGGCGATGATCGCCGCGCATGAGACCGGGGTTGCCGCTCGCATTGAGACCATCCGGGTCGAGGTCGCCGTAACGAAACTGAATGCCGACGTGATGGCGCATAACCCGTTGAACAAGATCCCGACGCTGGTACTTGAAAACGGTGAAGTCCTCTTCGACTCTCGTGTCATTTGCGAATATTTCGACTCGCTGAACGCCGGTCCCAGGTTGTTTCCCTCCAACCCCGCCGAGAGATGGGTCGCGCTTTGCCGTGACGCCATCGCAAGCGGCATCATGGAAAACGGGGTCGCGCGCATCGGAGAAAACGCCAGACCGGGCGAACTTCAATCGCAACCCCATCTTGCCGCCTACAAAGCCAAGATCGAAGCCGCGCTCGACTATCTGGAAGCCGACGCCTCCGCGCTGACCAGGGATCGCTTCAACATCGGCCACCTCACTATTGGCTGTGCGCTTGGTTATCTCGACTTCCGCTACGCCGATGACGATTGGCGCAGGGGGCGCTCTGGATTGGCCGAGTGGCACAAGGGATTTGCAGAACGCGATTCAGTCAAACAGACGGCGCACGCAAATGTCTACTGACAGCACCAGGAGATAGTCCGTGGCATGGCGATTTCCTCCATTGAACAGCTTGAGGGCTTTCGAGGCCGCGGGCCGGTGCAAGAGCTTTACATTGGCGGCCGAAGAACTTCACGTCACGCCCGGCGCGGTGAGCCGCCAGATCAAGGCGCTGGAGGAGAAGCTCGGCGTCACCCTGTTTGCGAGAAACAATCGTGAGGTGCGCCTTACGCCGGACAGCAAGGAATATCTGGACAGCCTGACCGAAGCGTTTCGACGGATCGACAAATCAACTTCCGATCTGCTGGACACGCGGCGCGAGAAGCCATTGCGGATCATGTGCTCCATGATCGTCGCTGCGCGGTGGCTGTTTCCACGGCTTCCCCACTTCCTTGCCCTGCACCCCAATCGTCATGTGTCGCTGACGACCGCGCTGACGCCCTCGACCTCGCCGATCGATACCGACGTTACCGACCTCGTCATTCGGCTGGGAACCGGCGATTGGCCTGCGCATATCTGCAGTCATCTATTGCTGCCGAGCGAGCAGATCGTCATCTGCAGCCCCAAGCTTCTCGAGCGCGGCCCGCCGTTGCGCACCGTCGCCGATCTCAAAAGCCATACATTGCTCTATTCATCGCTGCGGCCGCACGCGTGGCCGAGATGGTTCGAGACCGCCGGCATCAAATCTGCCGACCTCTCGAATTCAATTGCCTTCGAGACATCTGCGCTTGCCTATGAAGCCGCCGTGGAGGGAATGGGCGTGGCACTCGGCGAAATCGCACTGGTCTCGGAAGATGTCAGAAAAGGCCGCCTGATTGCGCCGTTCAAGATCTATCAGCCGAATCCAGAAAGCTTCTATCTGCTCTACCCAAAGAAGATCGAGGCGGTACCGGCGCTGAAGGAGTTTTGCGTCTGGATTCTCAACGAGGCCGCCAAGAATGCCTCCGAAGCCAAGATGTTTCGGGACGTGGCCTGACCGGGCGCTGCGCCGTTTGAGAAATGCTCAAATGAGCGCGCCGGAATATCGTTTGACCGGACATTCCTCACGACAAAGAGTGGTGCGAGCGACGCTCAACAGAACACAAAAAAGCCAAGGGAGTTACCATGCCACCACGTCATGCGGTCATGCTTACCTGCGCAGCGACGGGCTCCACCCTGTCACCGTCGATGTCGCCCCATTTGCCAGTGACACCGGACGAGATCGCAACCCAATCGATCGACGCGGCGAAAGCCGGCGCCGCCATCATCCACCTGCATGCGCGCGATCCGAACGACGGACGGCCGACCAACGATCCGGCCATCTGGGAGCAGTTCATCCCGCGCATCCGCAAAAACTGCGATGCGATCATCAACATGTCCGCCTCGATGGGCAATACCGCCGAGGATCGTGTCGCCTCGGTTTTGAAACTGCGGCCGGATATTGCGACGGTCATTGTCGGATCGATGAACTATGGTCGCTTCAAGAAGGCGATCGATCAAGGTATTTCGGAATTCAAATATGATTGGGAGAAAGAGTTTTACGGGCCGGCCAGCCATTCGATCGTCACCCAGAATACATTCGCGAAGATCGATCGAATGATCGATATCTTTACCGACAATGACATCCTGATGGAGTTCGAATGCTACGATGTCGGTCACCTCTATGTTCTCGATCACCATCTCAAGAAGAAGAAGAAGATCAAGGGTCCCCTGATTGTTCAGTTCCTGACTGGAATCCTCGGCGGCATTCCCTCGGATATAGATCATCTGCTTCACATGAAGCGAACATCGGAGCGGCTGTTCGGCGACGACGTCATCCTGTTCACGCATGGGACAGGTCCGGACAACATGCGCGCGGCGGCCTATGGAGGCCTGATGGGTACCAATATTCGCGTCGGGCAGGAAGACAACTTGATGGAGCGGCCAGGGAGGCTGTTCAAGTCAAACGCGGAGCAGATCGAAAAGATCAAACGTATTCTGAACGAGTTCGACATCGGGGTCATGACGCCCTCGGACGCACGCCATCGATTGGGTCTTGCACAACTCAAGAACTGAAGGTGCGAGGGTAGCCGCCCGGCGCGAACCCCGCAGATCTTCTCTCCTTTTCGGATCGAGGCTGAGAAAACCTCAACAATGGCTCGGCAAGTCAATTGACCTCCGTGGTCGTGCGCACCATGATTTGGGATCCATTTGGGATCCCAAATCACGGCCAATAGCGCCAGATCAGGATTCCGGGGTTGATCGGCAAATCGCCCGCAAACGGGCCAAGAACAACAAGATCGGACGGAGAGAAACCGGGAACGCAGAATGGATTTCATTGAGTCAGGCGGCGTCGGGCTACGCTACGAGCTCAGCGGCAAGGGTGACCGCACGTTGGTGCTCGTTCACGAAATGGGCGGATCGCTCGAAAGCTGGGACGACGTCGCACCACGGTTGGCGGAAACTCGCCGCGTATTGCGCTATGACACCCGCGGCGCGGGAATGTCGCAGAAAGTGCGTGGCGAGCTTGGCATCGATACGATGGCCGGCGATATCGCGGCGCTGCTCGATACGCTCGGGATTGCCGGCAAGGTAGCGCTTGCGGGTGTCGCCGTCGGTGGTGCAATCGCGCTGCATTTCGCCGCCTGTTACCCGGGGCGCACAAACGCCGTCGCGGTCGGCAGCCCGGCCACCGGCATCGCGCCGGATCGTCGCGCCGCGGCCCTCGAGCGCGTCGCAAAAATCGAGGCCCTGGGCATGGCATTCGCTGTCGAGGATTCGATGCGAAACGGCTATGCGCCAGAGCTTCGCGGCGACATCAGGCGCTTCGAGCGATTCCGGGCGCGATGGCTCGGCAATGATCCTGCGAGCTATGCGACGATCTACCGAATGCTGGCGGGCACGGACATGCAGGGCGAACTGACCCGGCTGCGCTGTCCCGTGCTCGTGATCGGCGGCAGCCTTGATCGCGTGCGTCCGCCGCCACTCGCGGAAGCGGTGGCCAACGCCATCCCCGGCGCCCGCTACGTCGAAGTCCGCACCGGGCACTATATGGCGGTACAAACGCCTGATCTCATCTCCGATTGCATCGGCGAGTTCCTGCGAACAGTCGGCGCCTGATCGAACCCGATTATCCCCTCCATCGCACCAAGGTCTTCCCACATGCCTCCGCAACCCACACAGCAAATTCCCGGCGCCTATCATCGCAAGATCGGAGATATCGTCGTCACAGCCATCAGCGACGGCTATCTGGACGGCAACCTCGAGGTGATGCGCAATGTCGATGTCGAAAAGGCGCACCAGATCCTAAAGGACGCCTTCCGGCCGGCGCGGCGAACCAGCGTCAACACCTTCCTGATCCATTCAAAGGGCCGCATGGCCATCATCGACACTGGATCGGGCAATTATCTCCAGCCTACCGCCGGCCTGGTTCAACGCAACCTGGCGGCGGCCGGTATCGATCCGAAGTCGATCGATGCCGTGCTGCTAACCCACATGCATCCAGATCATTCCGCTGGGCTGACCGACATGTCGAACGGGCAACTGTTGTTTCCGAACGCGGAACTGGTCATGCACGAGAACGAACCGGCGCATTGGTTCGACGACGGCGCGATGACGAAGGTCGACGAGCGATCAAGGAAGCTCTACTTTCTGGCCGGCCGCGAGCAGGTCGCGCCCTACAAGAATCGCACGCGATTATTCCGAGAGGGCGAAGTGTTCCCCGGCGTGACCGCCGTGCCGAGCCTCGGGCATACGCCGGGTCACACCGCGTATCTCATCGCATCGGGCAAGGATCAGTTGATGATCTGGGGCGACACGGTGCACGTGCCGGAAGTGCAAACCGCATTTCCCGAAGCCGGCATGGCCTTCGATACCGATCTCGCCGCGGCCGCGGCTTCCCGCAAACGCATGTTCGATCGCGTCTCCGCCGATGGCGTCCTGATCGCCGGGATGCACCTGCATTTCCCGGCATTCTCGCGGCTGGCAAGGCGAGGCGACGCCTACGCGCTTTGTCCCGAGGCCTGGGTTCACACGCTGGATGCGGTCTAGGAGGTCGCGGGGGCTCCAGCACGAAAGTTGTGGAGCATTGTCATCACGAGAAATCCTGCCTCAACGTGGCCCCGATCTCCTCCAGCGCCCAGTCGACCTGGTCGCCCGTGATCACAAGTGGCGGGGCGATGCGGATCGTGTGTCCATGGGTGTCCTTGGCAAGGATGCCTCTGCTCTGCAGAGCCTCACAGTAGCGACGTGCATCGCCTGCTTCCGGGTGAAGCTCGACCGCCAGCATAAGTCCGCGTCCGCGCACGTCACGGATCGTGTTGCTGCGGATGCTCCTCAGGCCATCGAGGAAGCGCGCGCCCTGCACGGCTGCGTTCTCGATCATCCCCTCCTCGACAAGCACGCGCAGCGCAGCCCGCGCCACCGCACAGGCGAGCGGATTGCCGCCGAAGGTCGATCCGTGCTGGCCGGGTTTCAGGGTGCCAAGCACGGCGTTGTTCGAAAGTACGGCCGACACCGGGTAGAAGCCGCCCGACAACGCTTTGCCGAGTAACGTCACGTCTGCCTCGATACCATCGTGTTGCTCCGCGAGCAGTTTGCCGGTGCGGCCGAGCCCGGTCTGGATCTCGTCGAGGATCAGCATCACGTCGTGCGCGGTGCAAAGCTCGCGTACCCTGGTGAAATAGCCTGATGGTGGGATGATGACGCCTGCCTCCCCCTGGATCGGCTCGACCAGGAAGGCGACCGTGTTCGGCGTGATCGCCTCCTCCAGCGCCTCGGCATTGCCGAAGGGAATGATCCGAAAGCCCGGCGCGAATGGTCCGAAATGTTCGTGTGCGGCAGCATCGGTGCTGAAACCGACGATACCGAGGGTGCGTCCATGGAAGTTGTCGGCGCAGACGATGATCTCGGCCAGCCCATCCGGCACACCCTTCACCTCGTAGCCCCATTTGCGCACCGACTTGATCGCGCTCTCCACCGCCTCGGCACCGCTGTTCATTGGCAGCACCCGGTGGGAGCCGGTAAGCTCGGCGATCTGCTCGTAGAACGGAGCCAGTTGGTCGTTGTAGAAGGCGCGGGAGGTCAATGTCAGCCTGCCCGCCTGTTCCACCATGGCGGCCAGGATCTTCGGATGGCAATGGCCCTGGTTCACCGCCGAATACGCCGAGAGGCAATCGAGATAACGGTTGCCTTGCGTGTCCCACACCCAGACGCCTTCGCCGCGCGACAGAATGACGCCGAGCGGCTCGTAATTGTGAGCGCCAAGGCGCGCTTCCGTCGCGATGAAATCACTGACCGGCGGACTCATCTTTCGTCACTCCCGTTGCAGCGAACTGGCACCAACCGGGCTCTCCAATCGCGCTGGTGAAGACCTTGAGCATCAGGCTGCATGCGGTTGCACCACTTCTCGAGGGCGACGATGGCTTGAATGCAGCTTGAAGAAGAAGGACTTACGCGCGGCTCTTGCCAGATCCCTGCCGCCGAGGCTTCCGCTTCACGCTCGTTGTGGCGTCGCCGCGGTGCGGCACCAAGGTTGTTTGTCTGTCGACGTTGGTTTGTACGCAAAGGCCATCGACGAAGACATCCAACAGCCGCAGCACAGTCGCCTGCCAGCCGGGCTGATCGTGCATGTAGCACATGCCGACCAGTGCGCGCAGAATGTCTTCAGGACTGATATCGGAGCGTATCTCGCCGGCCGCGACGGCGCGGTCCAACAGGGCGCCGATGGCTTTGGTCAGGCGATCGAACGAATAGGCGTGGAGTTCCGACGAGCTTTGCACGGCAAGCGCCAACGCGGCCGACATGCCTTTTTTGGTGGCAACGAATTCGACATTGGATCGCAACCAGCGGCGCAGGGCGTCGACCGGCTTGGCCTCATTCTTCAACTGTTCCGCCAGTTCGCCGAGCTGCTCCACCTCGCGCCGATAGACCGCCTCAAACAGGGCCTCGCGGGTTGGGAAGTGACGGTAAAGCGTTCCGATGCCGACACCGGCCCGTCTTGCCACGGCTTCGAGACTGGCGTCCGGGCCACCGGCACTGAAGACAGCCTTCGCGGCCTCCAGAACGCGCTCGCGATTGCGAACCGCATCGGCGCGGGGCCTTCGAACTGGTTCTGCGGACCGAACTGTCATCTGATTATTCTAGATCACGATCTGGTTAGATTGAATTGGATTATGATCTCATCTCTTTGTTTGAGCATGATCTTTTCGCAAAACCAATTCCGCTTTTTCCGGATCATGCTGCGGTAGTCCCTGCTCTTGATAAACGGAGGATGCCTCCGTATATGTCAATAAGCATCAAACGCGAACGTGCCCGGCGATCAACCCGGCGGCGCGACCCCGGTTTGACCGTAGCATTGATCGGAGCCCTGCATGAATCTCTCCATCGGCCTCACCGTCAACGGTGTGCGGCGGGACGTCAAACTCGAAGACCCTCGCGTCACTCTGCTGGATCTCCTGCGTGAGCGTCTGCACCTGACAGGAACCAAAAAGGGATGTGACCGCGGCCAATGCGGCGCCTGTACGGTTCTGGTCGACGGGCGACGGATCAATTCGTGCCTGGCGCTGGCGGTCAGCCACGACGGCGCCGACATCCTCACGATCGAGGGCGTCGCTCGCGGCAACGAACTGCATCCCGTCCAGGCCGCTTTCATCGCTCATGACGGCTTGCAGTGCGGGTTCTGCACGCCCGGCCAGATCATGAGCGCGATTGGCTTGATCCGGGAAGGGCAAGCCGGCGACGACCCGGAACGCGTACGCGAAGGCATGAGCGGAAACCTCTGCCGCTGCGGGGCTTATTCCGGAATTACGAACGCGGTGCTGGACGCACAGGTCATCGTAGACCTCGTCGAGGCCGACCAGAGGCGCTCCGCATGAAAAACTTTGACTATTTCAGGCCCGCGACCATCTCAGACGCGATCGCGGCCGCGGCCGAGCCAGGTGCCGCATATCTCGCGTCCGGCACCAACCTGCTCGACCTGATGAAAGGCGGAATCGCACGTCCGAACCGTCTCGTCGACGTCACGCATCTGCCTGGGCTCGATCGCATCGAACGTCTGCCCGATGGCGGCATCCGCATCGGCGCGCTGGTTCGCAATGCCGATCTCGCGCACGATGCCGATTTCGCCAAGTCCTATCCGGCCGTGGCCGAGGCGCTTCTGTCCGGCGCATCGGCGCAACTTCGCAATGCCGCGACCGTCGGCGGCAATCTGCTGCAGCGGACGCGATGTGGCTATTTCTACGATGCCGCCAGCGCCTGCAACAAGCGCGAACCGGGCGCGGGTTGCGATGCCCGTGACGGCGAGAATCGATTGCATGCCGTACTCGGCTGGAGCGAAGCCTGCATCGCCACCCATCCGTCGGATTTCTGCGTGCCGCTGGTCGCGCTCGACGCTGTTGTGGAAATCGAGGGCAGAACCGGCCGGCGCGAGGTCGCGGTGGAGGCACTTCACCGTCTCCCCGGCGACACGCCCGAGCGGGAAAGTGTACTCGATCCCGGCGATTTGATCGTCGCGCTGCGGTTGCCAAGCGAGGCGCGCAGGTTCTCGGCGCATGCACGTTATCTGAAGGTTCGCGAGCGCACTTCCTACGCCTTCGCCGTCGTATCGGCCGCCGCGGCGCTGCGGATCGAACAAGGTACAATCCGGGATGCGCGGCTCGCCCTTGGCGGGGTGGCCGCCAAACCGTGGCGGGCCCGCTCGGCGGAAGATATCCTGGCGGGGGCAAGCCCCGATCCCGCAATCTTCCGCCGCGCGGCGATGGCGGCGCTGGTCGACGCGAAACCCTCCGGCGACAACCAATTCAAGATCGAGCTCGCGCAGCGGATCCTGGTGCGTGCGCTGACACTCGCCGCGGCGGGAACGCCGGAGCGCATTCCGGCTCTTCCGGCCTCCCCTTTCGTATCCGTTCCCGGAGTCTTGCATGACGCCTGAGATCAGCCTTACCCAAACTCCTGCTCATGTCCGACACGGATCGAATATCGGACAGCCGCTGACTCGCCGCGACGGCGTCCTGAAGGTCAAGGGAGAAGCCCGATACGCGGCGGATAACCATCCGCCCGGGATGCTTCATGCCGTTCTGGCCGTCAGCAGCATCGCGCGCGGTCGCGTGACCTCTCTCGACGTAAAGGCGGCCAAGGCCCACCCCGGCGTCGTCGACGTCATGACCCCTGCTCACAAGCCGCCGCTCGCGGAGGACCCCGACGCGAAGACGCACCCGTTCATGTTCCGGCTCGACCTCCTGCAGAACGACCAGGTGCGTTATGCGAACCAGCCGATCGCGGTTGTGATCGCCGAGACGCTGGAGGCCGCGACGGAAGGCGCGGCGCTGCTGTCGCCGCAATACCAGGCGCTGCCGGCCCGCGTGGGCCTCGATGCCGGCGAAAGTTTCGTGCCGCCCGCCGTTGGTGTCGGCAATCCGTCCGAACTGCGACGTGGCGATGTGGAAGCGGGACTCGCGACCGCATCGAGGCGCATCGATGCGACCTACGAAACGCCCACCCAATACCACAACGCCATGGAGCCTCACGCTATCGTGGCGGCGTGGGACGGCGATATGCTGTCGATCGATACCCCGAGCCAGGCCCTCGCCATGGCTCAGGGACGGATCGCGGGGCTGTTCGGCATCTCCCCGGAGAAGATCCACATTCGCAGCCCCTTTCTGGGTGGCGGCTTCGGCTCCAAGGGCCTGATGTCCGGGCCGCAGGTCCTCGGCATCATGGCGGCCCGGCTGGTCGGCCGACCGGTCAAACTCGTGCTACGCCGTGAACAGATGTACGGCCCGGTAGGCCATCGTGCGCCGACCCGCCAGACACTCCGCATTGGCGTCGACAGCGACGGCCTGCTGACCGCGATCGATCATCGCGCGAAAACAGTGTCGAGCAGCTTCGACGATTTCTTCGAGCCGGCCGCTGACGCCTCGCATACGCTTTACGCAAGTCCTGCCATCGCCACGTCGCATGAGGCGGTCCGGATCGACACCGGCACGCCGTTGTTCATGCGAGCTCCCGGTGAGGCAACAGGTTCGATTGCGCTGGAGAGCGCGATCGATGAAGCGGCATGGGCCTGCGGGATGGACCCTCTCGCCTTCCGCATCAAGAACTATGCCGAAGCCGAGCCGATTTCCGGCAAGCCGTTCTCCTCGAAAGCCTTGCGCGAGTGTTATGCGCAAGGCGCCGAGCGCTTCGGCTGGTCGCGACGCCCGCTCGCACCACGACAGGTGCGTGACGAGGCGGGCCTGCTTGTCGGCTGGGGAATGGGCACCGCAACTTTTCCGGCGCTGATGTTCCAGGGCGAGGCTCGTGCGGTGGTGCGAAGCGACGGGTCCGGCCTGATGGAGACCGGAGCCCACGACATGGGTCAGGGCGCCTCGACCGCATTTGCCCAGATTGCAGCCGACGGGCTGGGGCTGGAGCTCGAACAGCTCGAGTTCAAATCCGGAACGTCCGACCTGCCGGACGCGGGCATCGCTGGCGGCTCAGCTCACACCGCCACCGCGGGCATGGCCATCCACAATGCAGGAGCCGCAGCCATCGCCAAACTCGCGGAACTGGCCACAACTGATCAGCGTTCGCCGTTGTTCGGCGCCGGCAACGCCGGGGTGGTCGCGCGCGGCGGCCGTCTGTTCCGTCGCGACGATGAAATGAGAAGCGAGAGCTATGCCGATATCCTCGGCCGCGCCGGCCTCGGCGAAATCGAAGCCCGTGGCAAGGGCGCCGCCGACCCTGCGGCGCAATCCAACTACGCCATGCATGCGCATGGAGCAGTATTCGCCGAGGTCAAGGTCGATCCCGATCTCGGTCAAATCCGCGTCACCCGCCTTGTCGGCGCTTTCGCCGCGGGACGAATCATTAATCCTCGTCTCGTCCGCAGTCAGATCTTCGGCGGCATGATTTGGGGCATGTCATTCGCATTGCACGAGCAAGCCGTCATCGACCGCCGCTCCGGCCGGACGCTCAACGCCAACCTTGCAGAGTACCACATCCCGGTGAACGCCGATGTGCCGAGCCTGGAGGCGCTGATGGTTGACGAGTACGATCCCCACGTGAACGCGCTCGGCATCAAGGGCGTCGGTGAAATCGGCGTCACAGGCTCGGCCGGCGCTATCGCCAACGCGGTCTGGCATGCGACGGGAATCCGGGTGCGTCGTTTTCCAATCGGGATTGACGATCTCGTAACGCCCGTTGCGAGCTAAATACTGCGCAGCTAGAGCGGAATGACTTTTCTTCGAATCGTCATCCCGCTCTATCTTTTTGTTTGAGCATGATCTTTTCGGAAAACCGGTGCCCACTTTTCCGGATCATGCTTTATTGACACGTTGATGTGATAACCGCGTTACCGGCTAATTCGAGATTACAGCGCTTCCAAAACGCTTTTCCCGCCCAATAGAAATCCCGACGCATTGTGGTCGCATCCCGTTCACGATGTCCTCGTAAGACACGCACGCAAAACTCAGCGTCTTCGAGGCATCATGAACGCAGAATTCGACTACGACCTTACGCCGGATCAATGGGAAACGTTAAAAGCGCTTCGTCTGCCCGCAGCGCAACGCCGTATCTTGAATCGATTCGTTGTCGACGGTCTCGTCACGCTGCAGCTTGCCACAATGACCGATGATTGCCCGATCATCACGCCCAAAGGCCGCAGCGTACTGCTGCGAGGCTCACCGCGGCTGTGGGATGTGGCGGCGTGATGACGAAACTTGCAACGTTGTCTCACTCAGTCGTCAGAAGTTGCCTGTAATACGGACACCGAAAACGGCGAGTCCTTGATTCGCTTTGTCTGTGCGAATGCACTCCTAGTATCTTAGCGTGCTTGTCAGCCCGAACACGGCGGCATCGCCTATCCGTGACAGGCCGCCAGGATCTGTCGGATTCGGGATGCCGCCGGATGGTCGAAACACATATTGAAAATATGGCGCCAGCAGCCAGCCTGGCTTCATATGCGCCTCGTAGATGAGCTCAAGCAGGGTCTCATTGCTTCGCACCGGGCTCGGCAGGCCGCTGAATAACTGGGTGTCGCGATCGAGGTTTCGGTCGGCGTTCGAAATCCGCATGTAGGCTACCGCCATCCCGAACCGGTCGAGGGGGCGGCCGGGGACAAAACCAACGAAGCCGATGCCGCCGTCGAGATAAAGGTCGATCAGATTTCGATCGGGTGGGCTGTAGGCGATCCGGCCGAAGGCTGTCACTCCCGGCAACGACGCCGAAACGCCCTTCTCGGTCACTGACGGTGGTCGATAGAGCGTCTGCTCCACGACGGCGAAGATTCCGAAGTTGCCGCGAAGCTTTGCCGCGATGCCGGTTCCGTTTGGGTCGGCGATCGACAGGCCCTGCGCGGTGAAGCGCTGATCGTCGAATTGTCCGAAATGCTGCCAGGCTCCCGGCGTAAAGTTGCCGGCGAGCGGACGGCCGCCGATGTCGATATCGTAATCCCAGCGGACCTGCCCGATGATCCATGGCGCGTCGTTGACGCGAAACGCCAAACCGTGATTGTCGCGAAGCTGCGGGTCGCCTTCTCCAGGTCGCGCCGCGTTGCCGTTGAATACCGCTCCGAAGGCGGTGATTTTGTCCGACAGGGCGGCCTTGACGCGAATGCCGGGCACCGCGATCGGCGGCGCCGGACCGCCGGCCGGAAGATTGGTGGCCTTGATGGCGGGCCAGCCGAATGTCCCGTTGATGAACAGGTCGTCGGTCTGGCTATCGAAGAACTCGACATCGGCGGCTTGCTGGCCGACCCTGATATTCAGGGCATTGTTGTAAAAGCTCTGCTCGAAATACGCCGTATAGAGCCGCGCTTCGGGCAGCGCTTCGATCTCGCTGATGGTCGCCAGGTTGTGGATGTAGTTGCGGGTCAGTCCGCGACCGTAGATCTCGTACATATTGGCAAAGATCCTGCCCCCGCTCCAGCCGACCAGTTTTTCGAGGTCGGCATCGACAGAAAAATCGAAGCGGCCGAGGTGGATGAAGCCGCGCGAAGTCCCGCCCGACACATTGCCGATGTTGTCACCGATATAGGTTGCACCGAAATTCAAACCCTTGGCGGCAAGTCCGTCATGCCATTCGTTGAACCATTTCGGAGCGAGCCATTCGGCCGCGCTTTCATCCTTGGCTCCGGCCTGTGCGCCCGTGGTCGCTATGGCGCTGGCAACATACGCCGCTGCTCCGACCAATCTGCGCAACGAAAACATCGGTGGTCCCGCCTCGTGACCAGACTTTTAAACTACCTGATGATACCGATGCGTTTCATGATGAGGTAAGCGGCGAACGAGGACAACACCATGAGCAGCGATGCCCACAAGAACGCCGTATCGAGATCCGTAAACGGCAGACCCTTGGTGTTCATGCCGAAAATGCCGGTAACCAGTGTCGGGGGCATCAGCACCGCCGTCAGCACCGAAAGCACCCGAATGTTGTTGTTGCCCTGCTCCTCGATCTTCAGATGGAGTTCTTCCTGCAGCAGCCGGCTGCGTTCCCGCATCTCCACCACCGTGTGATCGAGGCCATCAAGGCGTTGGGCAAGCTTGCCGGCACGAAGTTGCAAGGCGGGCTTCAGATCGCTGACGTTCTTCTGCTCGAGACGATGAAACACAATCCGCAATCCCGATAATTGCCGGTGCAGGCGCACGCACGTACGACGCAACCGGCCCAGTCCCTGGCGCAGATCGACTGCCTCGTCGGACAGCACCTGTTCCTCGATCTCATCAAGCGATCGAGCAATGCGATCGGCGATACGATCCATCGTATCGGCGACATTCTCGACGATTGTTTCGAGTAACGCCGCGACACTCTCGATGCGATGCCCGTCCTCAAGCGCGCGGCGGGTGGCATCGACCGCGCACAGCGCATGATGCCGGCCGCTCACCAACAGCCGTTCGGTCATGGCGAAGCGCAGGTAACCGGTTTCCTCGGTCGCTTCGGCGATATCGCGCAGCAGGTCGGAAATTACGCCGTATACGCTATCGTCGGTGGTGTGGAGTTGCTGGTAGGTGTCCTTTGACAATAACAGCGATCGCGCCTGGACCGGCGCTTGAAGGTCCGCGGATGCCAGCCATTGCAGCGCACGCGCGTCGGCCAAATTGAAGTGCAGCCAGAGCAATCCATCATGAGTAAACTCAATCGGCTGGTCGACTGCCAGCGATTCCGAACTGCCATCGGAATGGATACGAAACGCCCAAACCAGGCCCGGAATCGGTGCGGTCGCCTTCGGTGACCGCACCGTATCATCGCCGGTGACAGCCTCAGCGACTGAGGTTTCAGCCTGCATCGGACACCGCTCAGTTTGGCCGAACGCCGGGGATCACGGGGTACGCCTGCAAAACCGACAATGGACCTCGTTCAGGCATTCGAGCCCCGTGCATTTCCCAACGCCGCCTGATGGAATGACATTTCTGTCGCAGCCGAGGCCACCGCTCATCGCGGTGGCCTCGACTGCTTCAGAACAGGCGCGAGAACAGTACATATAACGCGCCCGACAGCATGATGGCGGCTGGCAGCGTCAGGACCCATGCCATCACCATGTTACGGATAGTAGCCACCTGCAGCCCCGATCCGTTGGCCGCCATCGCTCCGGCGACACCAGACGACAGCACATGCGTGGTCGAGACCGGCAGGCCGAACATGTCAGCCGCTCCGATGGTCGCGGCGGCGACCAGTTCGGCGGAGGCGCCCTGGGCGTAGGTCAGATGCGACTTGCCGATTTTCTCTCCGACCGTCACGACGATGCGCTTCCATCCAATCATGGTGCCGAGGCCGAGCGCCAGAGCCACCGCGATCTTCACCCAGGTCGGGATGAACTTGGTGGCGGCATCGAGTGAGCCCTTATAGGCGTTGAGCGCGCTGACATCTTCCTTACTGAGCGCGCTTTCCTTGTCCTTCATCAGGAACCGGATCGCCTCAGAGGTAAGATACATGTCATTACGGGTGTTGCCGACCGCTTCGGCCGGCACCTTGTCGAGGGTGCCGTATTTCTGCACCTGATCACCGACATCTTTCACCAAAACAGCAAGCGAAGGATAAGTGCCTTCGCTGATCGTATGCGCGGACACATATTGGGTCACCGCCGGTCGCGGATCGCCGATGATACTGTGCCCGGCGCCCTTTGCGGCAATCACGGTGGAGGCCGCGGCCGATGTCTTCTGGAACTGCACCACTTGCGATTCCGGCAGCGCGCGGTTCAACGCGTAGGCCGTTGGCACGGTGCCGATCAGGATCAGCATAATCAGACCCATGCCCTTCTGGCCGTCGTTCGAACCGTGCGCGAAGCTGACGCCGGTGCAGGTCAGGATCAGGAGGCCGCGGATCCACAACGGCGGCGCCTTGTTGCCTTCCGGTGCGGCGTACAGCGCCGGATTGCGGACGATCATTTTCAGCAGCAGCAGCAAGACCGCGGCGCAGATGAAGCCTACCAGCGGCGACAATAGCAGTGCATAGCCGATTTCGGTGGCTTTGCCCCAGTCGACGCCCGACGTGCCGTCGCGCCCGCGCATCAAAGCATTGGCAACGCCGACGCCGATGATCGAACCGATCAGGGTATGGGAGCTCGAGGCCGGCAGTCCCAACCACCAGGTGCCGAGGTTCCACAGGATCGCGGCGATCAGCAGCGCAAACACCATCGCAAAGCCGGCGCCGCTTGAAACCTGCAAGATCAGTTCGACCGGTAGCAGCGAGACGATACCGAAGGCGACCGCGCCGGTGGAGAACAGAACCCCGAGGAAATTGAAGAACCCCGACCACATCACCGCGAATTCCGCCGGCAGCGAGTGGGTGTAGATCACGGTCGCTACCGCATTGGCGGTATCGTGGAAACCGTTGACGAACTCAAAACCGAGCGCAATCAGCAAAGCGACCAGCAAGAGAAGATACGGCAGATATGTCGTGACCTTTGTTCCGGTAGCATTGACGTCGACGTAGATGCTGTAGGCTACGAACAAGAGCCCGGCCGCGAGAATGCCGAAGAAGGCAATCATCGTCAGAGGATTGAAGCCCTTGTCGAGATTGGGCCTTGAGGCCGGTTGAATGGGCCCGCTCTGGTCTACCGTCTGGCTGAGTGTAAAATCGGTCATGCCCAAACCCCTTAGAAAGATAAGTGAGCGTTAATCTTTGAACGATGGACTTGAAGGTTGGATGACAGCCGCGGCCAAATCCCCTTCCGAACCAGCTATTGACGTCTCATCCCTGGAACGAGAAAGCTCAATAAATTCAATCATATTCCCAGCAACGACGTTGCTGTTGCCGGCGACGCCTGATCCATTACATTATGATTTTATGACAAAATATTATGGTTTTATGACAAAATTGATCTCTGGTATCTCGGGCCAGTCGGAAAATGGCCTCTTGACTAGAAACCGAAGAATTTAGCGCGCAACGCGTCCTCGTATTTCGCCTTTGCAGCCTTGACGCTGTTGCGCATTTCGTCCTCGTCGAGGTGCGCCTGCTCCCACTTATCGATTTCGATCAAAGAATGATTTGCGGAAGCGAGTCCTTCCTCTTTTCGAATCGAGGAAATCCAGGCCTCTACCGCTTCCTTATATGTGGCCTGCAGGTCGTCGAGCTCCGGATGCTCACCGCTCATTTCAAACCTCCACATGGACATCAGCACAGACCGCTGAATACAGTGCCCAAATGAACAACAGAAGACACCGCTGGCGAAGCCGCGTCCCAATTGGCGCCGGTCGCCGGCCGATATTCACTGCTCAATAGCGGGCCGGCACGTACATTGCGGGTGGGACCGGGTTACGATGATAGTCCGGGTTCCGGACTCGTGGAGGTAGGACCACGGGATCATGCGCGATCTCGCTATACGGAATCTGTTCGAGCAGATGCGCAATGCAGTTCAGCCGCGCCTTCTTCTTGTCGACAGCTTCGACCACGTGCCAGGGAGCTTCTGCGATGTGGGTGCGCTCCAGCATCGCTTCCTTGGCCATGGTGTATTGTTCCCAGCGGCTACGCGCCTGGACGTCCATCGGGCTGAGCTTCCACTGCTTCAGCGGATCATGGATCCTCATGGTGAAGCGCAAGTGCTGCTCCTCGTCGGTGATCGAGAACCAGTATTTGATCAGCACAATGCCGGAGCGCACCAGCATGCGCTCGAATTCGGGCACCGAGCGGAAAAACTCCTCGACGTCGTCTTCGGTGCAAAACCCCATCACCCGCTCAACGCCGGCGCGATTGTACCAGCTCCGATCGAACAGCACGACTTCACCGCCGGCAGGCAAATGCGACACGTAGCGCTGGAAATACCACTGTGTGCGCTCACGCTCATTCGGTGCCGGCAGCGCCGCGACGCGGCAGACCCGCGGATTGAGCCGCTGGGTGATGCGCTTGATGACGCCGCCCTTGCCGGCGGAATCACGGCCTTCGAAAATCACCACCACCTTGAGCTTGTGGTGCTGCACCCAGCTCTGCAATTTCACCAATTCGCCCTGCAGGCGGAAAAGCTCCTTGAAATAGACTCGCCGGTCGACGGTCTCCTTGGCGGTGTAGCCGGAGAACTCGTTGGTTAGTGCGTCGAGGCGATCGTCGTCTATTTCGAGTTCGAGCTCCTCGTCGAAGCTGTCCAGCATCTCCGCCTGGATTCGGTCGTTGAGCGATCGCGCGCTATTGACGGGCTTCTCGGTCATGGAAGGCTCCACCTCCGGATACGCATAGGTTCGCTAGTTATGCGCAAATGCAAATGTCAGTAGTGTGACAGGAGATCGCTGGTGCACCCGCTGTCGCCTTATCGATTAGGCGACAATTCGGACTCTCATTCGCCGCCCTACCACAGCGATTGCCGCGCGCGTTCCGGCCAGGCCCTGTCGTAGTCGTCGCCGCCGACGCGATTCTCGCTCATGTCGGCGAGAATCTGACCCGGCGTCGGCAAACTTTTGGGGTCGACCCGGTTGTCGGGATTCCACAGGTCGGAGCGGACGATGGCCCGCGCGCACTGAAAATAGATCTCGACCACGGTCATCACGATGACCGTGCGCGGCGCCTTGCCGTCGATCGCAAACGATGTCAGCAAATCCGGGTCTACCGAAACCTGCGCATGGCCGTTGACGCGCAGCGTGCTGCCGGAGCCTGGAATCAGAAACAGCAGCGCGACCCTGGGGTCACGCACGATGTTGCGCAGCGAATCGACGCGGTTGTTGCCACGGCGATCTGGCATCATCAGCGTCTTGTCATCATGAACGCGGACGAAGCCGGGCAGATCGCCGCGCGGCGAGCAATCCAATCCCTCCGGCCCGCATGTCGCCAGTGCGGCGAAGGGCGACTTGTCGATCAGCACGCGATATTGCTGCGTCATCCTGGTGGCGACCTTGACGGTGGAGGCCTCGTTCGGCTGCCCGTAAATCGCTTCCAGATCTCCTATCGTTGCGATGATCGACATTGCCGTTCTCCCGATCTCGGCGCTTCACCGACGCGGCCCTTACCGCCCCTCAAACCCGCCCTTGATGACGCGTACAAGCCCGCGCGCATGTTGTTCCACGCTGCCGACATTGGTGATGGTCACGTCCGGCACGGTCACGGCATCATCGACGGCGCGGCCGAGTCTGTCCGCGAGCCGCCCGTCACTGCTGCGCGCCCGCGCTGCAAGGCGTTCGGCGAGAACTTCAGCCGGTGCCGTGATCAAGATCACCACGACATCCGCATAGGCACGGCGCAACGCCTCAACCACCGTGCGCGAGACATTGGCGACCACCGTGCGGCGAGCGCGAATATCGTCATCGATCGCGCGGGGCAACGCGTAGCAATGGCCATGCGCTTCCCAATCAACCGCGAAATCACCCTGGCTGCGCGCCTGCCGGAAGCCATCGAGGCTCAACTGCTCATTATCTTCGAAAGATGAGGCTTCCCGGGTCACCACGCGGCGCGGAAAAACAATGCTGCTGTCGTCGGCGCAGGCGGCCCGCGCCAGGCCGAGCAGCGTATCCTTGCCGGCGCCGCTCGGACCGACCACCAGGATGAGCCGACCCGGTCCGATCGTGGCCGGCCGATCACCGGATATTGCGGGCGCTTCCATCACGCCACACGATGTCCTTCGCGCCACACACTGCGCACCACCGGAATGTCGCGCGCCACGTGCACGCGGATCAGATCGGCGCGCTTGCCGATTTTGATCTCACCGCGGTCGGCGAGACCGACCGCTTCGGCCGGCGTCTTGGTGACGGTGCGGACGGCAGACGCCAGATCGATGGCCGCGACATGCTGCGGCAATTGCAACGCCGCCATCAGCAGGCTCGAGGGAATGTAGTCGGACGACAGAATGTCCAGCAGCCCTTCGCGGGCGAGATCGACCGCGGCAATGTTGCCGGAATGCGAACCGCCGCGCACCACATTCGGCGCCCCCATCAGGATGCCGATGCCGGCCTGGTGCAATCCCCGCGCGGCCTCAATCGTGGTCGGAAATTCCGCCACCGAAACCCGATCACGAATAGCGTCGGTGACGTTCTCGTCGGTGGTGTCGTCGTGACTGGCCAGCGGGATCTCGTGCAGATGCGCCAGTGCCACGATCTCACGCATGTTCGTGGCCGCATATGCCTTCTGATACGCAAAACGCCGCTCGAACAGCGTATCGAGTTCGGCGTCGGTCATGCCGGCGCCCTTGCCGCGATAATAGGCGCGCAGCTTGCCTTCGTCGCGAAACTGGCGTTGTCCCGGGGTGTGATCCATCAGCGACATCAGCCGCACATCCGGCCGTCCGACCAGTGCCTTGGCTTCTTCGATGACGCTCGGCATCGGAATTTCGCAGCGCAGATGCAGGAAATGGTCTGCTCTCAGCAGATTGGCATCGCGCGCCGATGTGATCGCGTTGGCCAGCACGCCTGCCCGGCCATCGACTTCCTCCGCGCCATCCTCGCGCCAGACCCGCAGCGAATCCAGCACCGTGGTGATGCCCGATGTCGCCAATTGTCCATCATAAGAGACGACGGCGGCGATCGGGTCCCAGAATACTTTTGGGCGCGGGACATAATGCGCTTCGAGATGATCGGTATGCAACTCGATCAGGCCGGGCATGATCAGATCGCCGGCCGCGTCCTCGCTGCCTGCAGGTCCGCTGCCCTCACCGAATTCTGCAATGCGTCCATCGGCAAAAGCAATCCAGCCGCGCTCGATCACGCGGTCGGTGAGAACAATCCTGGCGTTGCCAAGCACGGTCTCGTCTTTTGTCGAAGTCATCTTAGGCGTCTTCCTTCATGCCGCGGCGGCAAACGATGTCACGTCGACGATCCGGTCGGCGATCAGATGGCGGATCTCATCGTCGTGGACGATGGCGACCATGGCAACACCCGCACGCTTCTTTTCGCCGATCAGATCGACCACCACCGCCCGATTGGCGGCATCCAGCGAAGCGGTCGGCTCGTCCAGGAGCAGGATCGGCAGATCGGAAATAAAGCCGCGCGCGATGTTGACGCGCTGTTGCTCACCGCCCGAGAAGGTCGAAGGCGGCAGCGCCCACAGCCGTTCGGGAATATTGAGCCGGCGCAGCAATGCACCGGCGCGTTCGCGCGCCTCGGATCGCGCCATCCCGTTGACAATCAAGGGCTCGGCCACCACGTCCGATGTCGCCACCCGCGGCACCGCCCGCAGGAACTGGCTGACATAACCGATGGTGGCGCGACGAACGCTGAGGATCTGCCGAGGCTCGGCCTTGGCGAGATCGATCTGCGCACCTTCGTGCCGAATGCCGATGCGACCGGCATCGCAGCGATAATTGCCGAAGATCATCTTCAGGATCGACGATTTGCCGGCGCCCGAGGGGCCGGCCAGCACGACGCATTCGCCGGGCTCGACAGAAAACGAGACGCCGCACACCACGGGAAGCTGCACGCCGCCCTGCAAGTGCATGGTGAAGGTTTTTTCGGCGTTGCTGATTTCAATCATCGCAGTCATTGGCGCAACACTCATGCCGGCAAAATCGAAGAGACGAGCAACTGGGTGTAGGGCTCGCAGGGATCGTCGAGCACCTGGTCGGTGAGTCCGGTCTCGATCACGCGGCCACCCTTCATGACCATCACCCGGTGCGACAGCAGCCGCGCGACGGCAAGGTCATGGGTAACGACAATGGCGGCCAGATTCAGTTCGCTCACCAGGTTGCGCATCAGATCGAGCAGGCGGGCCTGCACCGACACGTCGAGCCCTCCGGTCGGTTCATCCATGAACACCAGACGCGGCTCGGTAACCAGATTGCGCGCAATCTGCAATCGCTGGCGCATGCCGCCGGAATAGGTCCGCGGCGCATCGTCGATGCGATCAATGCCGATCTCGACCCGTTCGAGCCAGGACGACGCCGTGTCTCGAATGCGCCCATAATGATTCCAGCCGACCGCCATCAGCCGCTCGCCGACATTGGCGCCGGCCGACACCGCCATCCGCAGTCCGAGTGCCGGATCCTGGTGCACATAGCCCCAGTCGGTGCGGAACAGAAACCGTCGCTCGGCTTCACCGAGGCTTGCGAGATCGCGCATCACTCCGTCACGCATCCGGTACGATACCCGCCCGGCGCTGGGCGCAAGCTGTGCCGACAGCAATTGCAGCAAGGTCGTTTTGCCCGAGCCGGACTCGCCGACAACCGCCAGCACCTCGCCCGGATAGAGCGCAAAGGACACGTCGCGGCAAGCCACGAGCCGGCCATAGGATTTGCTCAGGCCCTCGGCCGTCAGCAACGGCTGGTCGTTGTCCTGCACGGCGCTTTCATGTTCAGCCATGCGACCTCTCCTTGTGCGGAGCCGCGCTCTCGCTGCCGCGATGCCCCTCGGTTTGCCGGGTCTCGCAATAGTCGGTGTCGGAGCAGACGAACATCCGCCCGCCCTTGTCGTCGGTGACGATTTCGTCGAGATAGGACTCATCGGCGCCGCACAACGCGCAGGGCGCGTCGAAACGGTAGCGCGTGAACGGATGATCCTCGAAGTCGAGCGATACCACCGACGTGTAAGGCGGGATCGCATAGATGCGCTTCTCGCGCCCGGCGCCGAACAATTGCAGCGCCGGACAATTGTCCATCTTGGGATTGTCGAATTTCGGCGTCGGCGATGGGTCCATCACGTAGCGCGCATTCACCTTCACCGGATAGGCGTAAGAGGTCGCGATATGGCCGAAGCGGGCGATGTCTTCGTAAAGCTTGACATGCATCAGCCCGTATTCGCCGAGCGCATGCATTCGCCGCGTCTCGGTCTCGCGCGGCTCCAGGAAACGCAAGGGCTCGGGGATCGGCACCTGATAGACCAGCACCTGCCCGCCATGCAGCGGTGCTTCGGGAATCCGGTGCCTGGTCTGGATCACGGTTGCGTCCTCCGTAGAGGTCGTTGTCGCGACACCGGCGGTCTTGGCGAAGAACTTGCGGATCGAGATTGCGTTGGTGGTGTCGTCGGAACCCTGATCGATCACCTTCAACACGTCGGCCGGCCCGAGGATGGCCGCCGTCACCTGCACGCCGCCGGTGCCCCAGCCATAGGGCATCGGCATTTCGCGGCTGGCGAACGGCACCTGGTAGCCGGGAATCGCGATCGCCTTCAGGATGGCGCGGCGGATCATCCGTTTGGTCTGCTCGTCCAGATAGGCGAAGTTGTAGGCCGGCGCGTTCATTCCGCGGCCTCCCGCAGGGGCGGCGAAGCATCCGCGGCTTCGGAAAACTCCTGGCGCAATTTGCGCAGCAGGCCGAGTTCGGACTGAAAGTCCACATAATGCGGCAGCTTGAGATGCTCGACGAAGCCGGTCGCCTGCACATTGTCGGAATGCGACATCACGAACTCTTCGTCTTGCGCGGGCGCAACGACTTCTTCGCCAAGCTCGCGGGCGCGCAAGCTCCGGTCCACCAGCGCCATCGACATGGTCTTGCGCTCGCTTTGTCCGAACGCGAGACCATAGCCGCGCGTGAAGCACGGCGCCTCCGTCGCCGAACCCTTGAACTGATTGACCATCTGGCATTCGGTCAGCGTGATCGAACCGAGCGGCACGGCGAAGCCGACATCCTCAGCCATAAATTCCACCTCGACCTCGCCGAGGCGAATCTCGCCGGCGAAGGGATGGTTGCGTCCATAGCCACGCTGCGACGAATAGCCCAGCGCCAGCACAAACCCCTCGTCGGCGCGCGCCAGATTCTGCAGTCGCAGGTCGCGATCGGCGGGAAAGCTGAGCGGCTCACGGGTGAGATCGCCCACCGGTATATCGGCATCGGCTTGCGGCGACGGCTCGATCAGGCCGTCACGGCCGAGAATGTCGGTGACGCGCGGCATCGTCGCGGATGGCGCATCTGATGTCGCCGGCGCTTCGGGCATCGAGGTTTCGGCCAATTGTGGATCCAGCAGGCGATGGGTGTAGTCGAAAGTGGGTCCAAGCACCTGACCACCCGGGATATCCTTGAAGGTCGAGGAGATCCGGCGGCGCACCTGCATCCCGGCGGTATCGACCGGCTCGGTCGCACCGAAGCGCGGCAAAGTGGCCCGGAACGCGCGTAACAGGAAAATCGCCTCGATCAGGTCGCCGCGCGCCTGCTTGATCGCAAGGGCCGCGAGTTCGCGATCGTACAACGAACCTTCGGTCATCACCCTGTCGACAGCAAGGCTGAGCTGTTCGGATATCTGGGCGAGCGAGACTTCGGGAACATCGCGATTGCCGCGGCGCTCATGCGCCAGCAGCCGATGGGCGTTCTCGATGGCGCGTTCGCCTCCCTTGACGGCGACATACATGTTCAGCCTCCCTTCGCGACAAGCCGCGTGGTACGAGGTATCGCGACAATGCTATCGTCGGCTACCAGCACGACATCGATGCCGCGCGGAAACAGCGTTTGGTTGATCTTGAGCCGCTCGAACAGGTCCTCGGGCTGGATCGCGGCCTGCATAGCAGCGACGCCATCGATGCCGGGGCCGCGCAATTCGATGCCTGGGCCTTGCGTCAGGCTTTCGACCTGAAGGATCAACGTCGTCGAACGGTCGGGATATTCGTTGCTGCCAAACGCAAAGCGATCAAGACCGGGTAGCGAGCGCGGATCGCCGATCAGGGCAAAACTGCAGATCGAGGAGTCCGCGATGACAGGCGCGCCGGTGTGAAACTTGAGCCACTTTGTCACTTCCGATGTCCCGGACATCGACGGGTCGAGCCAGAGCGGGGTGTCGTGATCGAACAATGTCAGCGCGATCGCCGCGGTGCCGCGCATCATGGCAGCAGGCACGCCGGCAGCAGCCTCGATGCGCTGAACGCTGCCGGGACGCGCCATCGCATCCATCACCGAACGGAAGGTCGACTGCGCCGACAACACCTTGTCCGCGAACCCTGCTGGCAATTCGGCAACCGTCGTCATCGTTCAGCCCTCACCGCGCACCAGCGTGTAGAAATCGACCCGCGTCGCCGCGGTTTCCGCAGCCGTTCGGTTCCGTTCAGAGATCATCTGGGTTCGCAGCGGTGCAATCACCTCTGATTCGACCGCGTCCGCAAATTCGTCCGACTGCACCAACGCATCGCAGAGCGCGATCATCCGCGCCTTCTGCCGATCGCGGCCAAGTGTGTAACCGAAGCCCACCTCGCCGGTCGAAAGCCGAACGGCGGCGCGTGAGACTGTGGCCTCGCCGAGATTGAACGGCGCGCCGTCGCCACCGATACGGCCGCGCACCATTACCAGACCGTTCTCCGGCTCGCGCAGATTCTCGTAGACCGGTACCACCATCGCCTCGAGCCGGCTGGCAATCCCGGCTGCATCGGAATGCGCCAGCACCGCCATCGCCGCTTGGCGCCGCGCCTGTTTGCCGTTTTCCCGTACCGCGGTCATATCAGCCTTGCCGAAATCAAGTTGTCTATGATATTAGACAACTTGATAACGAAACGCCATGACTGTTTCGTGACAAAGGATGATTTTTCCGATGGCTTTTCCCGGCCTTTCGACGCCATGAGCCTGCAGGACGCCGCCTCCGGCGTGGCACTTTGGCGGCAAGTCGCCGATGGGATCGAGCGCGGCATCGCCGATGGCCGCTTTGCCGCAGGCGATCGGCTGCCGGGCGAGACCGAAATCGCCGAGACCTATCGGGTCAACCGCCACACGGTGCGCCGGGCGCTGGCGACACTGGCCGAGCGTGGCCTGGTGCGCGCCGAACGCGGCAGCGGCACCTATGTGGAAGCGCCGCGGCTCGCTTATCCGCTCCGCTCCCGCACACGGTTCTCCGAGATTGTCGGCGCCGGCGGCCGTGAGCCGGATGGGCGATTGATTGACGCTTCCCAGGAGCTTGCGAGCCGCGAACTGGCACGACTGCTGGGCCTGAAGACAGGCGCGCCGCTGATCCGGATCGAAGCGCTGCGATTGGCCGATCGCACGCCGATATGCGTCGGCACCATTTGGTTGGGCGCAGAGCGCTTTCCCGACGCCGGACGAATCTATGAGCGCATGCGCTCCATGACAAAACTGCTGGCACATTACGGCGTCCGCGACTATCGCCGGGCTTCGACCCGCGTCACGGCGGCCATTGTCGATGCGACCGATGCCGCGCGGCTCGACCTTGCGCTGGGGCGCCCGGTGCTGGTGGTCGACAGCACCGACGTCGACGCCGAAGGGACGCCGCTGGTGACCAAGCACACCCGCTTTGCCGCAGAAAGGGTCGAGTTCGTCGTTGAAAACAGCTAGCTTGATATCTTCACGCGACCGCGCGCCGGCCGATGATCGCAAAGCGAAGTTTTCCCGAAATCCAGTCGATCGCTGCGACCGCCACCAGTATCATCAGGATCAGGAACGAAACCTTCTGCCATTCCAACACACGGATCTGCTCGGCCAGTTGCAGGCCGATGCCGCCGGCACCGACGATGCCGATGATGGTCGCCGAGCGGGTATTCGACTCGATGAAGTAGAGCACCTGGCCTGCGATAACAGGCAGCACCTGCGGCATCAGGCCAAAGCGTATTTCGTGCAGCGCATTGCCGCCGGAGGCACGGATGCCTTCGACCTGCTTCTTGTCGGCGGCCTCGATCGCTTCGGAGAACAGCTTGCCGAACGCGCCGAAATCCGACACCGCGATTGCCAGCACACCGGCAAACGGGCCGAGTCCGACGACGTTGATCCAGACCAGCGCCCAGATCAGGGTATCGACGCCGCGGATCGAATCGAGAAACCGGCGAACCGGAAACCGAAAGATATTGGACGGCACGATGTTCTTTGCCGCCAGCAGACTGACCGGCAGCGCGAACACCGCGGCTATCGTGGTACCAAGCAGCGCGATCGACAGGGTTTCCCCAAGCGCGACCAGATACGCCGGCAGTGAGGAGCCGGGATCGGGCGGGATCATCATCAGCGTGATCCAGCCGAGCTGGTGAAGACCGGAAAGAAGCCGCGCCGGCGAAAAGTCGAGGTCAACCAGCCCGAAGACAAAGATGCCAAATGCGCCGAACATCATGACCGGCGTCGCCAGCCGCGCCGAGACCGGCCTGTTGAACACAAGGGGATATCGCGCGCGCAGAGCTTCCGAATCCGGTGTCGGCAACTGAGTCATGCCCGCGCATCCTTGCCGAACAACCGGCCGCGCATCCAGCCGGTGCCGATATCGATGACGAACACGGTGAGAACAATCAACAGCAGGATCGCGCTGACATCGGAATAATAGAATTTCCTGACCGCGACGACCAGTTCCTGGCCGATGCCGCCGGCACCGACGAAGCCCATCACGGACGCTTCCCGGACATTGATTTCGAAGCGCAGCAAGGCGTAGCTGGCGTAGCCGGCCGCCACCTGCGGCAACACGGCGAACCGCATGCAGGATACCCAGCTCGCTCCGGTCGACCGCACGCCCTCAACCGGTTTCATGTCGGCGTTCTCGACGATCTCGGAAAACAGCTTGCCAAGCGCACCCGTCGAATGGATCGCAATCGCCAACACGCCTGCCATCGGTCCGAGACCAAAGGCGATGACGAAGATCAGCGCGAACACGATGCCGGGAACGGTGCGGGCGAATTCCAGGACACGGCGGATCACGAAACGCAGCCACAGCGCCGGCGAGGTATTTTCAGCTGCGAAAAAGTTGAGCAGAAAGGCGAGGATCGCGCCGAACAAGGTTCCGACATAGCTGATCAGGATGGTCTCGCCGAGCATCCAAAGCCATTTGCGCCAGCCCCAGAACCACTCGCCAATGTCGGTCCAGACCCTGGCGCCATTCTCCAGCGTGAAGATGCGATCGAAATAGCTGACGAAATTACCAAAATACGTGAAGAACGTCCTTAAGTTCACCTCGGCGCCGATCGAGGCGACGCCGAGGGCCGCGAAGAACACCGCCGTGGCCAGCGTAAGACGGAGGCGCTTGCGCGCGACGGCCCGGCGATAAGCCTCGTTCAGCACCGCCAGCTGTTGCTCCGGAAGGATGGAAACGGCGACGGTCATTGAGGTTGCTGCTTTGGTAAAATCCGGACGGAAAAAAGCCGGGTCATATCGACCCGGCTCTCGTTGTCCGATCTGCGATCAGGACGCCTTCTTCTTGCGAAGGTTGTCGACGAACTTGATCAAGTCGACGGTCGCATCCCAATCCTTGGTCGTCGCCGGATTGAAGCCCTTCTTCTGGCCATCGGACAGCCGGTCGAAAGCGGCCTTGTCCTTGGTCGGCGATTCCGTGAACGCCTTGGCGATGGCGGCTTTCAAATCATCCGGAAGCTCGGAATTGTACGCATAGGGTCCGTTGATGATCTGCGCCGATTTGTGAATGATCCTGAAATCGTCCTTCTTCATCGGCGTGCCGTCCGCGTTCTTCAGCATCCCCTTGTGCAGCATCTGCGCAAGAGTTGAGTCGTCATCGCTGGTCCATTGATTGGCCGCGACATCGACGGTGCCTTGCGCCAGCGCCAGCATCGCGTTTTCGTGACTGCCGGTGAAGACGACCTTGCCGAAATAGCTGTCGGCATCCGAGATGCCCATCTTGTCGAGCTCGAACCTTGGAACGTTGTTGCCGGAGGTCGAATTCGGATCGACAAGGCCGAGATTCTTGCCCTTCAACTGGTCGATGCTCTTGTACGCACTGGACGCCTTCACGAAGAACATCGAGTAATAGCCGGTGCTGCCGTCGGAATTGATGTCGTTGGCGAAAGCATCGGTCTTGACGCCGGTCAACCGTGCGCGCGCGAACGACGCCGAACCGTAGCTGGCGATCTGGATGTTGCCGGAACGCTGTCCTTCGATAACCGCGGCGTAATCGTTGGCAATGCGCAAGGTCACTTTCACGCCGAGTTCCTTGGACAGATAGGCCACGAACGGCGTCCAGCGCTCGGTGACGCCGGAGGCGTTCTCCGCGGGCACCACCGCGAAGGTCAATTCCGGATACTTCGTTTTCCAGTCTTGCGCCGATGCGGCGGAAGCCGTGAACGCCAGCGCGGCTGCGCCGGCGAGAATGATGCGACGATTGATCATGACGTTCCCTGTCTTGTTGTAACGAACTTGTTGTAACGAGTTGCAAGAAACCGGCCGATCGCAGCTTTGCAACATGCCGTCTTTACGCACGCGGTACTCAGGCTGCGGCAGCGGTGCCGAGAGCCGGAATCCTTGAATCGGCAGGATCTGGCTGGGCCGAACCACCCATCACTTCATCCGCCGCGAGATCGTACAGTTCGCGCGCGATATGCTCGGTCAGGGTCGCAGGTGCGCCGTCAAACACGATCCGGCCGGACGCCATGCCGATCAGACGGTCGCAATAGCTCCGCGCCAGATCGAGCGAGTGCAGGTTGCAGATCACGGTAATGCCGAAATGCTTGTTGATGCGCAGCAGCGCGTCCATCACGATTCTTGTATTGCGTGGGTCCAGCGACGCGATCGGTTCGTCGGCGAGGATGATGTCGGGCTCCTGAACCAGCGCGCGGGCAATCGCCACGCGCTGCTGCTGGCCACCGGACAGTTGGTCGGCGCGCTGGGCCGCGAGCGATGCCATGTCGAACTGTTCCAGCGCCGACATCGCCAGCGCCTTGTCCTCCTCCGGCCAAAGCTGCGTCAGCGAACGCCAGGACGGAATTCCGGCGAGCCGCCCCATCAGAACGTTGGTCAGCACATCAAGCCGGCCGACCAGATTGAACTGCTGAAAAATCATTGCCGACCGTGCGCGCCATTGCTGCAGATTCCTGCCACGCAGCGCTGTCACATCAAGACCTTGGTACAGGATTCGTCCTTCGGATGGGTCGGCGAGCCGATTGATCATTCGCAGCAAGGTCGACTTGCCGGCGCCGGAACGGCCGATCACGCCGACGAAGCCGCCCGGCGCGATTGAGAACGAGGCATTGTCGACCGCGGCCTTTGTGCCGAACCGGCACGTCAAACCTTCCACCACCAACATGCAATGCTCCAGCCGAATAAGCGCGAACCACCGCTAACGTCTGGATACGACAGTCGTGCGACAGTGCGCTGCAGTGCGGCAATCATCCACACCTCCGGTGACTGTCACGCATATGTCACGACCTTGTCATCAATGGCATCGATGACGTGCGGGCCTGATCGGTATCTTCGGATCGGCATCCATTGCTCGTGGAAATTCGCATGGCCGGCAAAATACTTTCCGTCGAACCGACCATCGATCCATCAGCCAAACTGTACGACACCAGGCTCGGTGCCTATTGCGAAGTCGGCGCGCGCACGATTTTGCACGAGGTCACACTGGACGATTATTCCTACGTCGTGAACGACGCCCAGATCACTTATACGACGATCGGAAAGTTCTGCTCGATCGCGGCGATGACACGGATCAACCCGGGCAATCATCCCATGCACCGAGCCTCGCAGGCGCACTTCACCTATCGCGCCAGCGCGTATTTTCCAGGCGAGAGCGACGAGGCTGAATTCTTCGAATGGCGGCGCGGGCATCACGTCCGCATCGGCCATGATGTCTGGATCGGGCACGGCGCCGTCGTATTGCCGGGCCGCAGCGTCGGCACCGGCGCCGTGGTCGCCGCAGGCGCGATCGTGACCAAGGACGTACCGGCCTACACCATCGTCGCCGGAAATCCGGCCCGCATGGTTAGGCGCCGGTTTTCCGAAGACATTGCCAATCGGCTGGCAGAACTGGCGTGGTGGGACTGGGACCATGAAACCCTCCGCGGCGCCCTGCCCGATTTCCGAAAGCTGGTTGTCGAGGATTTTCTGGCAAAATATGAACCGTCGACCATCGCCGATTGCCCACACTCCCCACGACGAAGTGCCATATCGTGACAGAGATATCCATCGAAGGCGGCCGGGCTCTGCTCGGCGGAGAAATTCTTGAAACCTCGGTGCAGATCGCCGGCGGCAAAATCAGCGCCGTGGAATCAGGCCATGGGCGCGGATCGCTCGGTATCGATGCCCGCGACCTGATGGTGCTGCCTGGAATCGTCGACCTGCATGGCGACGCGTTCGAACGACAAATGATGCCTCGCCCCGGCGTCGATTTTCCGGTCGATGTGGCCCTGGTCGACAGCGACCGGCAGGCGATCGGAAACGGCATCACCACGGTTTTTCATGCCACGACATGGTCGTGGGAGCCGGGCCTGCGCAGCGCGGAGAATGCGCGGGATCTGCTGGAGGCCATCGAGACCTTGAGGCCGCAACTGGCGGCCGATACCCGCTTCCATCTGCGCCACGAAACCTACAATCTCGATGCCGTAACCGAGATCGAGCAGTGGCTGTCCGACGGACGCATCGATCTGTTCGCGTTCAATGACCACATGGATTCAACGATCGCCAGTCTTGCCAAGCCGCAGAAGCGCAGCCGTATGGTCGAGCGCACCGGTCTTTCGAGCGATGCGTTCGATTCCCTGGTGGAGCGCGTCGTTTCCCGAGGTGACGCCGTTCCCGCATCGATCGCGCGATTGGCCAAAGCTGCGCGGGACGCAAATGTTCGAATGCTGTCCCACGACGATGACAGCCCGGAGATGCGAAAGGCATTTCGCGCACAGGGCGTCGGCATCGCCGAATTTCCGGTCAACGAGGAAACCGCGCGCGAGGCCGCCAAAGCCGGTGACTTCATCGTGTTCGGCGCGCCCAACGTCGTGCGCGGCGGTAGCCATACCGGATGGACCAAGGCGGCCGACATGATTGCCAAAGGCTTATGCTCGGTCCTCGCGTCCGACTACTACTATCCGGCGCCGTTGTTGGCGGCATTTCGCCTTGCCGCCGACGGTGTGCTGCCGCTTACCGCGGCCTGGGACCTGATTTCGGCGGCGCCCGCCAGAGCTGCAGGTCTCACCGATCGCGGTGTTCTCGCGGAAGGGCGTCGTGCCGACATCATCCTTGTCGATGATGAGGTGCCGTTGCGGCCGCGCATTGTCGCTGTCATCGCCGCCGGGCGCCTGGTTCATCTGAACGACGCAAATCGTCTCAACCCTCATGCCGCCATTTCACGCAAGGCGGTTGCAGCCGCGTGATCCGGCTCTATTCTGCGACCATGGCCGACTATCCGCGCTACGCGATCTATTATACCCCGGCGCCCGGTAGCGACCTTGATCGCTTTGGCGCGCAACTGCTCGGCTACGACGCCTTCACGGGCGGGGACTTGCCCTTCCCTGACGGCATCCTGCAGATGTCGCCGGATTGGCGCGATCTGACACGGGATCCACGCAAATACGGTTTTCATGCCACCCTGAAGGCGCCGCTGTCGCTGGCGCCGGGCAAGACCGAGGCCGAGCTTCTCGCCGCATGTGAGGCGTTCGCCGTTACACCCCGGGCGATTCCGGTCATCAGACCCGTCGTGGGTTCGATCAGCGGCTTTATCGCGGTGATCCCGGCGGAGCCGTCAACCGAACTCGAGCGGCTTGCCGCAGATTGTACACGCGAATTCGATTCATTCCGTGCACCGCTCACGCCGGATGATCGCGAGCGACGAAATCCATCGCGGCTGACGCCGAGGCAACGCGAGCACCTCGACCGCTGGGGCTATCCCTATGTCATGGAAGATTTCCGCTTCCACATGACATTGACGGGTCGGCTGGACACCGAGCGACGCGAGCCTGTCTTGACGATGCTGCGGAACCGGTTTTCGGCAATCGGCCTCACAATGCTCGCGATCGACAGCATCGCGGTATTCCGTCAGGAAAATGCAGATTCGCGATTCCGGATCGTCAACCACTGGAAACTTCTGAGCAAGGCTGTCTCCGATCCGAATCGGTAATCCGTCAGGCTGTACCCTGCAGCCAGTCCCGAACCTTCTGCACCAAGCTTCTGCGCCAGCCTCGAGTTGCCCATACCGGATCATTGTTACTGGATTCGGGCTCCACGGCTGGCGCCACAGAGTCTGTTTCCACAAATTGCGTCGCCGTCCCGAGCTCGGTTGGACCGGCGGACGGCTCAGCTTCAACCGCATCGCTCGCGACGAATGGGCGCTCATCCTGCCCGGTCACCGGGGATGTCAAATCGGGCTGTGGCGGAACCGATATCGATATTCCGAACGAAGGCGGGGTTACCACGACCTGCCGGCCTCGACGCTTGTCGGGGGTCGGCCGCTTTGCCTTGGGCCGCCGTGCAGACCGGGCGAGCATGGCCGCCTCCAGCGCGAGCGGGCCTACATTGGCAAGAAACACGCGCTCATAGGCGCGCGAGAGCCGCGCGACGGCAACATCAAGCGGCAACCAGTCGACAGCCCTCACGTCATCCATCAGATCGTAGGCCTGCTCGCCACCCGTCTCCATTCGCCAGTAGTGAACAATCTTGGAGCGTCCACCAGACTCATAGACCAGCGTTCCAAGAAATTCATGCACGGAAACGTCATGCCCGGTTTCTTCGATGACCTCGCGTTCGGCGGCGGCGCGGGGTGTTTCCCCGTCATCGAGCTTGCCTTTGGGAAGCACCCATTCGTTGCGCTTGCGCAAGCGCACCACCGCGATCAGCGGAGTTCCTTCCCGCCGCAGCACAATACCGCCCGCCGCCAGAACAGGCGCTCGCACCATCTCACGTCCCATGCCTGCAATTTCAAATTACGTTCCGATCGCCAATATAGTGGTGGCCCGGCTGCAGGTCGAGATTGGCGACATACCTTTTAGCAAAGGAAGCTACACGTGGTCCTGATGCCGCTCGCGTTCTTCCGCTTGATTTTAGATGGTGAATTTTGTCAGCGGGGCCGGACCCCACGGCCGGCGGCGGCGACGTCGTGAAAGTAGAGTCCGGAGCGAAGCTACGGATGAAACCGTAGATTATGGCCGGCGCTGCCAGCGGCGAGCTATTCGATTCGCCAAGCGCTCAGACGTGATCGCAGCTTCCGCTGGCGGAAGCGCCGCCAGCGGAAGCTTACGCAAGGTTTGCCGGATCAGGCAGCTTTGGATTTCGCCACATGGGTGGCGATCGCATCCATCAGGGCTGGCGACAGGCAATCATAGGGCTCGAGTCCGAGTTCCTTGAGACGCGAGCGGATCCCCGGCATCTCGTCCGGTTTGACACCGGACTCGATCACGGACGATACGAACGCCGCAAATCCCGGAGCTGCCGAACCTTGCTCCTGGAACAGTTCGGGATGGATGAAGTCGAGGCCGTAGAACGGATGCGCCTTGTTCTCGATGCGCCCGTACATATGGGTGCCGCAGACCTTGCAGGCATGCCGCTGGATTGCCGCCGAGGCGTCGACGACCTGAAGCTTGTCGCCGTTCTCAAGCACGCTCACGCTGTCGCGTGGCACCACCGCGACCACCGAGAAGGTCGCCCCTTCGGGTTTCCAGCATTTGGTGCAGCCGCAGGCGTGGTTGTGGGCGACATCGCCCTTGATGCCGACCTTGACCGGCTTGCCGTCCTTGCATTTGCAGACCAGGGTGCCACCGGCAAAGCTGCCCGAACCCTTCTTGACCCCGCTGTCGATCGATGGGTGGATATGAACAGTCATAGGCCTATCCTCCTTGTGTTTGACGTTTTCTAAGTTAGAACACGACGACCGAACGGATCGACTTGCCCTCGTGCATCAGATCGAAGCCCTTGTTGATCTCCTCCAGCTTGAGGACGTGCGTGATCATCGGATCGATCTCGATCTTTCCGTTCATGTACCAGTCGACGATTTTCGGCACGTCGGTGCGGCCGCGCGCGCCGCCGAACGCCGTGCCTTTCCAGACCCGCCCGGTCACGAGCTGGAACGGCCGGGTTGAAATTTCCTTTCCGGCTTCGGCGACCCCGATCACCACGGAGACGCCCCAACCGCGGTGACAGGCCTCCAGTGCCTGGCGCATCACGGTGGTATTGCCGGTGCAGTCGAAGGTGTAGTCGGCGCCGCCGTCGGTCAGCCCGACCAGATGCGCGACGATGTCGCCACCGAGCTTCGACGGGTTGACGAAATGGGTCATGCCGAAGCGGCGGCCCCATTCCTCCTTGGAATCGTTGAGGTCGACCCCGATGATCTTGTCGGCGCCCACCATCCGGGCGCCCTGAATGACGTTGAGCCCGATCCCGCCAAGCCCGAACACCACCACGTTGGCGCCCGGCGTGACCTTGGCGGTGTTGACCACAGCACCAACGCCCGTCGTCACGCCGCAGCCGATGTAGCAGCTCTTGTCGAACGGCGCGTCTTCGCGGATCTTGGCGACGGCGATTTCCGGCAGCACGGTAAAGTTCGAGAAAGTCGAGCAGCCCATGTAGTGGAAGATCGGCTTGCCGTTGTAGCCAAAGCGCGTGGTGCCGTCCGGCATCAGCCCCTTGCCCTGGGTGGCACGGATCGCGGTGCAGAGATTGGTTTTCTGGCTCAGGCAGCTTTTGCACTGGCGGCATTCCGGCGTGTAAAGCGGGATCACATGATCGCCCGGCTTCACCGAAATCACGCCTGCTCCGACCTCGCGAACAATGCCGGCGCCCTCATGGCCGAGGATCGAAGGAAAGATTCCTTCGCTGTCGAGGCCGTCAAGGGTGTAGGCGTCGGTGTGGCAGATGCCGGTCGCCTTGATTTCAACCAGGACTTCGCCAGCCTTTGGCCCATCGAGATCAAGCTCGACGATTTCAAGCGGCTTCTTTGCTTCGAATGCGACAGCGGCGCGTGTCTTCATCTGTCCCTCTCCCTCAAGACTTTTGGCTTTTGCGATTTCGTCAACCCGGAATGATGCCAATGCATTTTTCGTGCGCGTGAAACCGCGACGTGCAAAAACCCGGATAAGTATCCCGTCGTTGTCCCCCAGAGCATTGCACGCTGACGCTGGACGTCAAGGCTGGCGATTTCAAACGTCTCGATTTTTGATCGGCGGTGTCGGCCGTAGCGAAGCGGAGGTGCCGCGTTGCGACGCAAAACTATTTCTTCGCTGCGACGAACAAAATGTGCTGCATCGCGGCGCGGAAAACCGCTCACGGGTCGGTCGTTGTGATTTATCGGAGCGGAAAACGGCAGTCTGATGGCTCAGTTGGGTAGCCGCGCCGGTCGAAATATCCGGAGCTGGATTTGCGCGGATGACCTGCGGGGATCAGGTCAGGCTGCTCTCGATCGCCAGTCGCACCAGTTCGGCCGAGGTACGCACGCCAAGCTTCTGGCGCATAATGGAAGACGTGTTGGCGATCGTTTTGTAGGAGGAATGAACCAGCCATGCGATCTCGGAAAGACTTTTGCCGGCGCTGAGCAAACGTAATATCTCGATCTCGCGCGACGTCAGTTTCGACAGCGGGTTCTGGGTCAACGAAGGGCCGGCGAACGCGATGCTTCGGGCGATTGCGGGCGGCAGGTATGTTCCGCCTTTGCCGACTTCGCGGATGGCCTCAACGAGGTCGTATGGATCTCCGGACTTGGAGACATAGCCCTTGGCGCCGATTTCGATCGCGCGGACGGCGAATATCGGATCATCGTTCATGCTGAACATGATGATGCGTGCCGATGCGATATGCGCCAGAATCCGCCGCGCCAATTCAAACCCTGACACGGTCGGCAGGTTGATATCGAGAACGCAGATATCAGGATGTTCTGCGACAAATGCACGCTCGCCGCTCTCGGCGTCGGACGCTTCCAATATGACGATCTCGGGTTCTCCGGCGAGTAATGCACGGCAACCCGATGCCACGATGGGGTGATCATCAACGATCAGAACGCGCATCGGCATCGACCCCAAATACCTGTGTCAGGTTGCGTTGCTGCATCGCATCAGAGTGAACCGCAGAAATATCCGCCGCGGCGACGCCTGCTATGCGTCCCAAGTGTAATTGCTGTACGGTTCAATTAGATAGCCGCGTTTTTTATCTGTCAACGCTCCTCTTGGTGAGGGGACCAACGCGGCGCGGTATTGGACGAAAGCCATGTGGCAGAAACTATCCTTGCGCGCCCGGCTCAACATGCTTCTGGCGCTCATTCTTGCGCTGGGTTTGGCCATCAACATCGCACGGCTCGTGCTGGAGGCGGCACCTCGTGTGCAGGCCGAAGACCAAAGCGTCATACGACTGGCGCGCGAATTTCTCGAAACGCTAGTCGCCGGCCTGAATGAAACGCCAGACCCCGACGCGAGGCTTGATCAGATTGTTCAAGACCTCAACCGGCTGCGTCACGTCAGCATTACGCGGCGGGATGATGCGGTCGAGACCAGGCCGTTGACGACCGACCGCTCCAGCGACGATCGCGAACCGCGTTCGTTGCCGGCGTGGTTCGTTGCGCTGGTTCATCCGGAGAAAACTGCCGTAAATGTCCCGATTTCCATCCATGGAAAGGCGGGATCGCTGGTGATCACCTCGCATCCGAACGACGAGATGACCGAGATTTGGGACGGAATCGTTACCCAGCTCCAGGTCGGCTCCGCGATCGCCGTCGCTCTTTTCCTGATTACGATGATGGTGGTCAGCCGGGCGCTCGCACCCATTCAGGCGCTGTCGGAAGCGATGACGAAGATCGAATCCGGCGGTTATGACACGCGCGTCAAACCGGATGGTCCGCCCGAACTGGCTGCGATCTGCGCCAAGCTGAACCATCTCGCGGCCGCATTGGGAGACGCCGTTGACGACAAGAGGCGGCTGGCGGAGCGCGTCGTCTCGCTGCAGGACGTCGAGCGCAAGGAGATCGCGCGCGAGCTGCATGACGAGTTCGGACCCTATCTTTTCGCGCTGCGCGCGCACGCGAGCTCCCTGATGCGGATCGCCGACGGCCGCGAACCGAACACGGATGCCTTGCGAAAGCATGGCGGCGCCATACTGGAACAGGTAAATGCCTTGCAGCAATTCAATCGGCGGGTTCTTGAAAAGTTGCGGCCAGTTGGGCTGACGGAGCTTGGCCTTCGCGAGGCGCTCGATGCTCTGCTGCGCCTGTGGGGCGAGGCGCATCCGGGCGTGGTCATCGAAACCGCGATTGCGCCGTCGCTCGGCGAGACCGGCGAGACGGCCGATTTAACGATTTACCGTACCGTTCAGGAAGCCTTGACAAATGTGTTCCGCCACGCCGGCGCGACATCCGTCAGCGTGACCATCGAACCCAGCGGGCAGCTTTCCGGGATAAGGCACGACGGTCGCGGGGGCGCCCGGGTACGTGTATGCGACAATGGCCGCGGACTGAGCCCGGACCACAAGCTTGGCCTCGGCCTGATTGGAATGCGGGAGCGGATCCTGGCCTTGGGTGGCACGCTTACCGTCGCCTCCACCGACAGTGGAGTAACCGTGGAGGCTATGGTTCCCACGGGCGCGCGCTCCTAGAACGGGACAACGTATCGATCCGGGAATTTATCCCGAACATCCCGGGACGTTTTGTAGCTGGCGCAGCGTTGTCGACGCACTAGGATCGTCCACAGCCAACCGGCGGACACCAGAACAGCCGGAGCGGCATGGGATGAGGCAGATGGGCGTTCGATTGCTGTTTATTGTGTCGGCATCGATATGCCTGCTTCCCGGCGATGAATGTGCTTATGCGCAAGACGCGGCCGGCCCCGTTCAGGCCTTGCCGGCCATCGTGGTGTCCGGGCCGGCGACAAGCGCCAAACGCGGCCGCTCCCAAACCGCGACCCGTGTCGCTCGGACCTTGCCGAGGGTCTTTGTGTACCCGACCACGCCGATATCGGGCGCGGGCATCGATCCCGATAAGGTGGCGGCGAGTGTCAATGTCGTCGACGCCAATCAGATCAAGCAAACCGGGTCGCTGAACGTCACGGACGCTCTGCAACAACACGTGCCGGGAATCATCGTCAACGAGGTTGCCGGCAATCCGTTTCAACCGGACGTGCAATTTCGCGGCTTCGTCGCATCCCCCGTGGCCGGCACGCCTCAAGGACTTGCGGTTTACCAGAACGGGGTGCGCGTCAACGAAGCATTCGGCGATACCGTCAACTGGGACCTGATCCCGACCGCCGCGATACAGTCAGTCACTGTCGTGACCAACAACCCCGCTTTCGGACTTAATGCGCTGGGCGGGGCCGTCAACGTGCAGATGAAGAACGGCTTCACCTATCACGGCGCCGAGATCGACACGATGGGCGGCTCGTTCGGACGTATCCAGAGTTCGGCGCAGTGGGGCAAGCAGATCGATAATTTTGCCGTTTACGGCGCCCTGGAAGGATTGCACGACGGCGGATTCCGCAATTTTTCGGCGTCGAACGTGCGCCGCTTCTACGGCGATGTCGGCTACAAGAACGACGTGAGCGAATTTCATGTCAACATGGGCGTGGCCGACAATAATTTTGGTGCGGCCGCGACCGTGCCGGTCGAATTGCTGCAGCAATATTATGGCGCGACCTATACCACGCCGCAAACCTCAACCAACCGCGTTGGCTATGTCAATCTAACGGGCAAGGTCGAGGCCACGCCGAGCTGGACGATCGATGGCTCCGCCCACGTGCGGGTCTTCGATCACAAGACGCTGGATGGTAATCCGACCGGCACGCAGCGATGCGACCCTCCCAATGACACGCTGCTTTGCTTTGGCGACGGAGCCACGCCGGCATTTGGCTTGAATGGGGTTCAACTCGCTAATCCTTTCGGTAATACCGTGCTGGGAGAGAACGATCGAACCACGACCCATTCGACCACGACGGGCGTGTCGTTGCAGGCAACCAATACCGATCAACTGTTCGGTCACAACAATCATCTGGTGGTCGGAGCCAGCTTCGACTCCAGCGTCAGCCGCTTCTCCGCCAGCGCGGAACTGGGCACCATCGGTCCGGATTTTGTCGTCAGCGGCAGCGGAATATTTCTCGGGCAATCCGGCGATCCGGTATCGATCGGCCCGGTCGCGCTTCGCACCACCAATCAATATACCGGGCTTTATGCCCTCGACACGTTCGACGTCACCAATGCATTCTCGATCACGGCGGGCGGCCGGTTCAACGCGGCACGCATCAGACTCGAGGATCAGATCGGCAGCGCGCTCAACGGCAATGAGGCGTTCAACCGTTTCAATCCGATCATCGGCGGCACCTACAAGATCACTCCTGGACTAACGGCTTATGCCGGCTATTCCGAAGCCAACCGCGCGCCAACCCCGCTGGAGCTGGGTTGCGCCGATCCGGCGCATCCCTGCATCGTTGCTGCATTCCTGGTCTCCGATCCACCTTTGAAACAGGTAATTTCGCGGACGGTTGAAGCCGGCCTGCGTGGCACTAAAGACCTGAATATCGGCACGCTCGGATGGAAGCTCGGAGCCTTCCGCGCGACCAACACGGACGATATACTTGCGATTCCAAGTCCGGTGTTGCAGGGATTTGGCTATTTCCAGAACGTCGGTTCGACGCGGCGCCAGGGCATCGAGGCGGAAGTCACTCTCAAGTCGAAAACATTGCAGCTATACGCAAGCTATGCGCTGGTGGACGCGCGATTCCTTGATACTCTGCAGGTCGGCTCCAACAGCCCCTTTGCCGACGGCAACGGCAACGTCCAGATTTTGCCCGGCAACCGGATCCCGGCAATCCCGCGCAATCGAATCAAAGCCGGTATCGATTATTCCGTCACCGACGCGTTCAAGGTTGGCGGCGATGCGCTGTTCGTCGACAGTCAATACTTTGTTGGCGACGAATCCAATCAGGCGCAGAGGCTGTCTTCTTATGCGGTTTTCAACCTGCACGCGTCCTATCAAATCAACAAGACGTTCCAGATCTACGCGCGCGCGGATAACATATTCGATCATCGCTATTCGACCTTTGGAACATTCTTCGATCGCGGCGCGATCCCCAATTTCGCCAATGGCGGCGCGGATTTCACGGACCCACGTTCGGTCAGCCCGGCCCGGCCGCGCGCCTTCTACGCGGGCTTGCGGGCAACCTTCTGAAATAAATCCAAGTCGCGGGACTAGTGTCCTGATTCAGAAGTTCGAGTCATTACAGATTCGCATTGCTGCGCCAGAGTTGTGCTGGACAGAAAAGGGGATCTCAGATGGCTCGAGCGATGGCGGAACTGGTTCTCAGCGAGGCGGAGC
>Ga0193726_1000330_pt1 | contig 55214 bp, 40 predicted proteins | sample H2c1metaG_FD_144928 | JGI IMG/M metagenome (GOLD analysis project Ga0193726, IMG submission 144928) | Soil microbial communities from a riparian zone of the East river system, Colorado, United States - H2c1 | ecosystem: Environmental > Terrestrial > Soil > Riparian zone | place: USA: East River... | reverse complement strand
GTTTCCGCAAGATCAATGGCCAGACCGCATCGCCCTTCTTTATTACAGCTATCACGTGATGGTTGGCCTCGGAACCATTTTCATCGCCGTGATGGTGCTCTCCGCTTTTCTACTTTGGCGCGGAATCCTGTATAGGGCCCGCTGGATGTTATGGGTCCTGATGCTCAGCATCCCACTGCCCTACATTGCGAACACTGCCGGCTGGATGACCGCAGAGCTTGGCCGCCAGCCCTGGCTGATTTACGGATTAATGCGTACCGCTCACGGATTTTCGCCGCGCGTGGCCGCCGGCAATGCGTGGTTTACGCTCATTGGATTCATGGGCCTGTACACCGTTCTCGGAATTCTGTGGCTTTTTCTGGTCTATCGCGAAATTGAGCTTGGTCCCGAACCAGGAAAGTATCTGCACGGGGAAGACGCTGCAGTTCTGGCGGTTGAGCGGGAGGACTAAAATGGAGACCATTTGGTTCGGCCTCGTAGCCATCATGATCACAGTGTACGTACTGCTGGATGGCTTCGATATCGGGGTAGGAGCGATCCACCTCTTCGTGGCAAAAACTGACAGCGAACGCCAACAGGTCCTCGCCAGCATCGGCCCGGTGTGGGACGGCAACGAGGTTTGGCTATTGGCAGCGGGGGGGACTCTCTATTTCGCATTTCCCGCTCTTTATGCAGGCGCATTCAGCGGATTTTATCTGCCGTTGATGATGGTGCTCTGGCTTCTGATTCTCCGCGGCATTTCGATAGAATTCCGCAATCATATAAAAAGTGCAATCTGGGATCCATTCTGGGACTTCGTTTTCTGTTCTTCCAGCTTCCTGCTGGCGGTGTTTTTCGGAGCTGCACTTGGCAATGTTGTGCGGGGCGTTCCACTCGACGCCAGCGGCTATTTTTTTGAGCCGCTGTGGACCAATTTTCGACTGGGCGAGGAAACCGGCATCCTTGATTGGTACACGATACTGGTGGCAGGGCTAGCCGCCTTCGCCTTGGTCATGCACGGCTCACTCTGGTTGCAATACAAAACGAGCGGGCCCGTCAACGAGCGCGCGGGGAAAATGGCACATCGCGCCTGGTTTGGCGTGCTCGCCCTCACGGCCGTCGTTACATTTCTAACCTTTGGAATCCAGGCACAAGTGAAAGTTAATTTCACGACCTGGCCGCTTGGCTGGGTGTTCCCTTTTCTGGCGGTGGCCGGTCTGGCCGGGGTTGCATTTGAATTGCGGAAGCGCGACGAACGCAAAGCTTTCTTTGCCTCCTGCGCTTATCTTGTTGGAATGCTTGCGAGTGTTGTGTTCGGAGTTTATCCGATGGTTTTGCCGGCGCGAAATCCGATCTATTCCTTAACCGTTGCAAACAGCAAAGCGGGCAGCTATGGGCTGACGGTTGGTCTCATCTGGTGGGTTATCGGAATGATCCTCACAACCGGGTATTTCACATACCTCTACCGCTCGTTTTCCGGCAAAATCGATACCGCAGGCTCATCGTCCAGTCACGGGGACTGAAATTGTGGCCCTTGATGAACAACTGGCAGGCCGCTCGTTGACTGCCAGAAATCAGCAGCGTACCGTAGGGAGTGGCGAGTCCAAATGAAGGTCGTCCACACAACTCAGCGAACCAGCCCGCGAAGAACAGCCGTGGCCCTGCTCACCCTACTCGCTTTAATCGTGGCTCCGATCTGTGCGCCGGTCTGCGCAGCGAGGACATGCGATGGCTCTACCAATGCGACGGATAAAATAGAACACCATCATTGCCGCCATGGCGATTCTTCCGGGGCGAGTGCTTTACCTTCTCAAACCCACGCAATGTCTATGTGCGCCGCGGTTGAGCAGGCGGCAATCCCTAAAACCGTCGCAAATCTCCAGGACCAGCAAAAGGAAGTGAGCCAGGAAACTCCGTTTTTGGCCGTGAAGAGTTTCTCTTCTGTTTCATCCTCTAAGCGGTCCGGATGGGACGTTGCTGTTCTGCGCCCGGATGCATTCCAGAGTTCAGCTGACTTTCTGATTCTTCGCATCTGATTCAGTTCCCCGCAAGCAAATAGAAACTTGCTCCGAGAATCTGCAGTTCCACAGGTGCATTCAGACCAAGGCTGTTATTGCTCAACAATCGTGTGCCGGTCATTTCGCGAGGAGAAATCCATGAGTGGGACAAGAAGAAAGTTTTTTCAAGAAGCGGCCATATTCAGTGCCGGATTTTTTGGGTTCAGTAGTTCTTTGCGTGCACAAGCAGGGAGCCGACGGGAGTCCAGCGGCGCGAAGAAGCGGCTTCCTCATCAGGCCCATGCCTCCGAGCCCCATGCTCCACTGCCCATGGTCACACCCGATGTGCCCGACCTTCCGTACCAGATGGATGGCCCCGTTAAAGTTTTCCGTCTAAGAGCCGAGCCGGTGAAGAAGAAAATTGCTCCGTTCAAGATCATCGATACCTGGGGCTACAACGGAAGCTGCCCGGGACCAACGATTCAAGTGAATCAAGGCGATCGTGTGCGCGTGGTCTTTGAAAACCGGTTGCCTGAATCCACGTCGATGCACTGGCACGGGATCGAACTCCCCATCGAGCAAGACGGTGTGCCTTACATTAGCCAGAAACCCATAGCGCCGGGGGAAACATACGTTTATGAATTTACTGTCCATCAGGAAGGAACTTTTTTCTATCACGCGCACAGCGCAATGCAGGAAATGATCGGACAGCTCGGCTTCTTCATCGCTCATCCTGAAAAATCCTATAGTCCGCACGCTGAACATGACTATGGAATCGTGCTTCAGGAGTGGGCCGTCTTGCCGAGCAATAGCGTCCCGAACACCGCGGCTATGGAATACAACTGGCTGACCTTCAATGGAGTTTCCGCCCCCCTGACTACTCCCTTGATCGCCCGCTTAGGCAGTCGCGTTCGTTTGCGATTCGTGAACCTCGGAATGGATCACCATCCGATTCATCTGCATGGCAACCAATTCGTTCTCACCGGGACAGAAGGCGGCCGTGCGCCGGAATCGACCTGGTATCCCATGAATACGGTCCTGGTGGGAGTTGCGCAAGCGCGCGTGGTGGAATTTGAGGCCAAATATCCCGGTGCGTGGATGATTCATTGTCACCTGCCGCATCACATGATGAATAGCATGTCGGACTTGCTGCGGGATCGCGCTATACAAACCGCGGACCAGAGCGAAGCGAAGGCCATGCGCCAGATGCAAACTTTGGCAAAGAGCGTTTCCCTTCGAGCATGTTCATCCTTCACCCGTCGCAGAAAATGCCAATAGCGTCCCGGGATTCCCTCAAGATGCGTTCATGGAGATGGGCATGGACGAAGTTGTCCAGAAGCCTGAAACCCATGGCCTGCCCAAAAATTGGAGTGCCGGAATGATGGGCATGATGACGATGGTTCGTGTTCTTTCCGACAAAGACTATGACGAAATCATGCGGCAAAAGAAAAATGCTGTTCCAGCGGGGGAAAATCAGCGCCCCAGCCATTCCTGAGCGGCAAATGCCAATTCTTGCTTTTGCAAATGTGGCCAATGAGAGAGGAATCGCAATGAAAGTCGTTCTGAAACTGAGTCTATTGTTGCTGCTGGATCTTTTGCTGCTGGGAAGCTTTTCGCGTGCCCAGGACACCTCCATGCCGGGAATGCCGATGCCCCGCCAGGAACCCGCCCCGCACCAGGAAATGAAAATGGAAACCGCCAAGCCGGCTTATCCGAAAATGCGGCGCGCTCAAGAGAGCTCAGTCAGCAATCTTGTTACCCTCGAACAGATGCAGAAACTGGCCGAAGACAAAAACCCGACGCTCCGGCAGGCCGAGAGCGAAATTCGCGCCACTCGCGCGCGGCAAAAACAAACCGGTCTTTACCCCAATCCAACGGTCGGCTACGCGGGAGATGAAATTCGCGGCGGGTCTGTGGGTGGCGGCAAGCAAGGATTCTTCGTCCAGCAATCGATTGTGACGGGTAACAAGCTCGGGCTGAGCCGCGATGTCTCCGCAAGAGATTTGAAGCTTGCCGAAATTGAAGCACAAGAACAGACAATCCGCGTGCAAAGCGCAGTCAAAATGGCATATCTCCGAGTCCTCGCAGCACAGGAATTGCTCGACACGCGCAACGATATAGCACGGATTGCAGCAGACGCCGTTGAAACGCAAAGTCGGCTCAGCAATACCGGACAGGCCGACCAAACAGAAGTTCTGGAAAGTGAAGTGGAAGCACGACGCGCTCGCATGGCGGCGCGAATGCAAGAAAATACGCTTCGCGAGGAATGGCGTTCACTTGCCGCGGTTGTGGGACAACCGGATCTTCCTCTTTCGACGGTGGCTGGCGACCTGGAACACAATTGGCCTGAATTAAACGAAGAAGAAACAGTAGAAGCGATTGCCAGGAATAGCCCTGCGAACAAAATCGCTGACGCCGCCGAACAGCGCGCCCTTTCGGCACTCACCCGCGCAAAACGCCAAGCCATCCCGGACATCCAATTGCGGGCCGGAATGGAATACAACAATGACCTGCTGGCGGACTCTCTGCATGCAAAAGGATGGGAAGGTTTCGCCGAGGTAGGCGTAGAAATCCCGCTGTTCAATCGAAACCAGGGAAATATCGCCGCAGGACAGGCCGACGCCGATCGGGCCGGACTGGAAAAAGCGCGCATTGCGTTAACGCTTCGCGAACGCGCCGCTTCCGTTGTCGATAAATACGCAAATGCCCGTTTGATGGCCGTCGAATACCGCGACGAAATCCTTCCCCGTGCCAGCAAAGCCTACGGACTGATGTTTGACAGGTACGGCCAGATGCTCGCTTCCTACCCGCGGGTTTTGGAATTGCAGCGCAAACTGTACGAGTTACAAATCGAATACATTTCTACGCTCGAAGGTGTATGGACCAACGGGATTGCGCTACAAGGATTCTTGCTGACCGACGGACTGGAAGCTCCTGCGCGCCCGGGCGAAATGGATCGTCCTATCCGCGAAACCAATGTGCCTATGCCGGAACGTACCATGTCGCCATCTGACATTTCTTCGCGCAGGCCATGATAGAGTAGCCGTGACTGGCGATGAGCGAAATTCAGAAAATCGGACGATACGAAATCATCCAGGAAAAAGGCCGCGGTGCGATGGGTTCCGTGTTTATCGCGCGCGACCCGGCCATGGATCGCGTGGTCGCACTGAAAACAATCCATTCCCTTGCGCTGCAAGGCCCGCAAGCTGCTGAATATCGGGAGCGTTTTTACCGTGAAGCGCGCGCTTCAGGACGCCTCGCGCATCCCGGCATAGTTCCCATGTTTGACGTGGGAGAACAAGACAGCCTCCCGTATCTGGTTATGGAATATATCGAAGGTCAGACCCTTGCCGACGCGGCCAAGGGTGGTCAGAGATTTACTCTTGAGCGCATCTGCGAAATCGGCCAGCAAATAGCCGAAGCTCTAGGCTACGCTCACAAAAATGGTGTCGTTCATCGCGACATCAAGCCCGCCAACATTCTGCTGACTTCCAAAGAAAAATACGGCATCGAACGCCCAAAAATTACCGACTTCGGAATCGCCAAACTTTCTGCCGCGCAAATTACCACTACCGGGCAAATGCTGGGAACGCCGGCCTTCATGCCTCCTGAGCAATTTACCGGAGCAACGATCGACGGGCGCAGCGACCTCTTTTCGCTCGGCGTCATTCTGTATTGGCTTGCCACGGGCGAGCAAGCTTTCCCGGGCGAGACCGTCACTGCAGTTTCTTATAAAGTTGTTCATACCGAGCCGGTGCCGCCTCGCAAACTGAATCCGGCGGTTCCTTCTGGTCTCGAGCACGTCATCATGAAAAGTCTCGCCAAAGATCCGGCCGTTCGCTATCAGACCGGCGAAGACTTGGCCCACGAACTGTCCGCGGTCCGTGCGGGCCGCACTGCCGCCGAGCTGGCCAGTTCCATCCACATTACGGTTGCTCCAGGTTCTGATAGCGGCATGGATATAACTCTCGACTCCAATCCCGGTTTCACCGGCGAGCCTGCCGTTCGCCAATCAGCATTGAAAGTTCCCGCGCCGGAAGTGCAGGCCAATGCAATACGAAAATCTGGCGGACCGACTAGTGCGATTCTTGGAATTTTAGTTGCGGTCGCGATTCTGGCTGGCGGACTTTACGCTTACAAAAGCACTCATGTTCGAGCGCAGCCACAAGCTGGCCCTTACGTCCTATCTCAGAATCCGCCCGTGGCTCCTCCGGCCGCCACCAACGCGCCGTCGGCAAGTTCTGAGCAACCGAGCCCAGCAACCCCATCCGGATTGCCTGCAGAGACAGCGAAGTCTGACCCTGCTCTCCTCACGGCACTTGGCAGTTCAAAGAAAGCGACCAAAAGTCCCAAATCCACGAGCGATGCAACCAAGTCCCCGGCCCGGACAGCTACGGCAGCCGTTGCAACTCCGCCGCCAGCCGCTCCGGTCGTGGCGGCTCCCGCGCCTGCCCCTCCGGCGCGCGTGGACTTTGATCCGAAATCACTCAATCCCAACGAAAACAGCCGACTCCGGATTGAAGCCGATCGATTTCCACCCAACATTAATTTCACGCTGGAGATGAATGGCAAAATTCTGTTTGAACGCGGATCGGCAAAAACCCAAGCGGGATCTGACGACGTTTTTATTCCTCCTGGGGTACACGAACTGCGGGTGGTTGCGGGTACGGGAGCGAATCGAAAATCTTCCAATATCGTCAGCACCGAGTTTAAAGCCAAGAAGAAAAAGACTTTGCGCCTGGAGTTGCGGACCCAGGGCAAGTCATCCGATCGAGGGGTTCCCCAAGACGTTTACGCGGATTCGCAGATATTTGTCACCCTAAAATAGATTTTTAACTCCTGTTTGTAGGCAAGTGATAACAATTCGTCCAGCCTCAAACCGCTGTTAACAAACAGCTTATCTGCGTCCGCCTCCCTTGCGGTGACGATTCGGCAACACTAGTACTCTAGTAGCGTTGACCTCCAGAAAATCCGCTCAGTATTGTCGATGATAGGGCGATTGGGCTCTGGCGGAGCCATCTCCGCTGGAGTGCCGCAATTCAGGTCCAGGACAGACGAACAGGCAACTGACCGCAGGGGAGACCCTTCCCGTTTCAGCGGTTGCAGATCGATACGAGCCTTCGTTACCCCTTGGCGTCCGAAATTTTCGGCATTTCGCGCCGGATTGAAAGATTGTGATTCATGGCGACAGTAGCAAAAGCAGGTCGTTACGAAATCGTCGGCGAACTGGGCCGAGGCGCCATGGGTGTCGTTTACAAAGCGACTGATCCCGTCATTGGACGCACCGTCGCAGTAAAAACAATTCGCCTTAATGCAGAAGGCACTGGACTCTCTCGCCCAGAATTGCTCGTTCGCTTTCAGACTGAAGCGCGCGCCGCAGGACTCCTTGCACATCCCAATATCGTCGTAGTCTTCGACGCCGGCGAAGAAGACGGCCAGTACTTCATCACCATGGAACTGGTCGAGGGCAAGAGCCTCCAAGCCCTCCTTGACTCCGGACAGGCTTTTCCTCTCCCGCGCGTTCTGCGCATCATGGAGCAAACTTGCAACGCACTGAACTTTGCTCATGAGCGCAGTGTTGTGCATCGCGACATCAAGCCCGCCAACTTAATGCTGACTGCCGACGATACGGTAAAAATCACGGACTTCGGCACGGCAAAAATTCTGCAATTCGGAACCGTCCAGCAAACCGCGCATGTGATGGGCACTCCGAGTTACATGTCGCCTGAACAAGTAAAAGGTCGCCCGGTCGACGGACGCAGCGACATCTTTTCGCTTGGCGTGATGCTCTATGAAATGATCACCGGAGAAAAACCCTTCCCCGGCCAGAACATCACCACGGTGATTTACAAGATTGTGAACGAGGAGCCCGTTCCCCCCCGCCAAATCGATCCTTCCATTCATCCCGGGATTAGCGCGGTAATCCTCAAAGCGCTGACAAAAGATCCGGATTATCGCTATCAAACTTGCCGGGAAATGCTGGAGGATCTGAAAAATTTCCGCACGATTGCCGCAAACAGTGCGAACCCGCAATCCACCATGATTCAGGGAAGCCCTGCGGCAACCGTGGCCATGCAGAATCATCCCGGCAACGGAGCAGGTTATGACGATCCGCGACTGTTCGCTACGGCACGCTCCATCGGAGGCAATGCTGCTCATCCCGATCAAACACCGGCCGTGCGCCGCACCGCTCCGGTAGCACCGTATGAGGAACCAAAGAAAAAAAGTATAGCTGGCACCATCGTGGCCACGCTCGTTTTACTGGGCGTAATCGGCTATGGAGGTTATAAGCTTCGGCCAATTTTTATGGAAGCTCGGGAATTGCGCGCTGCCCAACAAAAGACGGCTGGAAATAATTCTGCGCCGACTACTGCCGAGCCCAGTACGGCGGTTGCACCCGACTCAGGAGTTCCAAGCCAGGAAAATACCGAGGTCACGGCCAGCTCGACTGCGACTCCGGTGGCTCCAGTTGCGGTTTCCACGGTCGCACCCAAGATAAAGGAAGAAGCTGCTGTAGTTCCAAAAAAACTGGAGACCGCCCTCACAACAAGAGCTGCTGAATACAAAGGCCGCATCGAGCAGGAAGTTGCTGAAAAAGGTCTGGCGGGGCATGTCAAAGTGCAAGGCTCGGGCAACACGCTGACCCTGGCGGGTAAACTACGGCCCGCCGAACACGGCGCGCTTCTGCAATTTCTTCGCGATACTCCTGCTGACATTCACGTCGTCGATCACATTGAATATGACGATGCTCCGACGGGAACAGTTGATCCGCGCGATGGCGGACACCCCACTCCGGGTTCTGGCTATGGCGCGCTTCACGTGGTAACCGACGCAATCGGAGCCACGGCTGTTCTCCACGGCGCAAATGGGCGAGTGGTCGAGCAATGCATAACTCCTTGCAGCTTCAAGGACCTGAATCCATCCCGTTACAGCCTGGAAGTAAAAAAAGATGGATATCTTCCCGTGCAAACTGCTCTTCAGGTGAAAGTCGGCAATGTTCAGGATCAAAAAATAAAACTAGAATCAGTAGCCAAGGGAATTCTTGTGCGCAGTCAGCCTCCTGGAGCGGATGTCTTCATCAATGGAGACAAACAATCCGGGCAAACTCCGCTGACGTTGCCACTCGCACCCGGTCAATACAATCTGGTTTTGCGTCTTGCCGGCCATGAAGCGTATTCCGGCAAGATTCAGGTAAAAGACAATATCCAAACGCAGCTGGATGCGCAGCTCAATGAAAAGTCGAAAACGCATGTCGCTTGGGCGCAAGTCCAGTCACATCCAAAAGGTGCAGAAATTTTTGTGGACGGTTCGCCTGCAGGACAAACGACTCCCGCTCGCCTCCAAGTGCCCTCTGGCATCCACACCCTCACCTTGAAACTTGCGGGATTCCAACAAGCTCAGCGCAAGGTGCAAGCAACCGAAGGGGGGACTGTTACAATCAACGAGACATTGAAGGCCCAATAGCACGGCTCGACAATCTGGTTCCCAAACCGTAACATTTTGTTACACCTCATACAGTTTTAGTCCTAGGACTACCGTCTTTCGTTTCTGAAAATAAACCACTTATGTTCTTCAACCAAGGGCGGGCAGCGTGCTTGCTTATACCTTCAGGGCGCCTCGGTTCCAACATGGACTGAGGTATTGCTCCTTGGGGCGCTGTTGAAGACTGAAGTAAGTGGGGGATCTCTGCTCCGTCCGGCTGCACTGCCGTTTAGGAAGGAAAACGAACAGCGTGAGCCGTCACGTGCGGACGCGTCTCCGGCTGCAGGTCACTTCCAACCGAGCGTCGCCGCCAGGACTCCTGATCCGTTGTCCCGGCTCATCGAAGCACGGTCCTCGGAAGCGCGTCGCGCCCTTCACGAATTGCATGTCCTGCTGCGCTCACAACGGCTCTACGGACGGAACCATCCTCATATTTTGGGAAATCTCGATTCTGCTTACGACTCGCTTAGAAATCTTGCCACCCTCTTGGATGGTGTGGACCTGCGAGTGGAGCGTGGAGGATTTGTCGCCCCCAAGATCAGCGATAGCCATCTGCCAGATTCACGCGGTGAAATCCAATCGCTGGCCCTTGATTTGCAGCGTGCCGGAATTCGCTCTCTTTCGTTTGCAAAGAAATTTCATGTAGGCGAACTGGACACGCTCACTCAACTCGTAACCACATCGTTGCTAAAATCAGACGAGCTTGCAAAACGCAGTTTGGATTCGTGGTGGACTGCCCGTCTATTGGAGAATGGTGTGGAAGGAATTTTGGTCAATACGCATTCGGAACGAAATGTAGACAGCGTGCTGGCGAGCCTGATGGCGGCCCTGGTTGCCTATGGTGGCAACTCCCCCCGCGAATCTGCGGAAGCGGTCATTGCCGCTCCTCAAATAGACGACCTTCTCGCCGCGTTGCGTCTGCTCTCAAGGTTGACCCCTCCGCTTGAAACGGCCCGCGGACTTTCGCCAGAAGATGCAGCGCGAGCCATACACGGTGCGCTGGAAGAAGCCAGCCGCGAAACGGTTCGCACGCTGTTGAGCTCTATCTCTCAGTATTCCCCGTCCGAAGGGGAATGTCCCCAACCGTATCTACTGCGGCTTTCTGAAAGCTTGATATTCGAATTTCTTGGCGCGGAGTTTTCATCGGGCTCACTATCGCCCGCCTCCGTTCGCCCGACGTTTCACCGCATTGGTGATGCGCTGGTTGCGTCCGGAGCCTACGCGGGCCCCCACTCGTCTCAGCATCTTTCCGCATTCGCAACAGTATGGGCAACCGATTCTCACCGGGAGCAACTCGTCGAACGATTCTGGATGGAAATGTCACCGCGGGAGAAGTCCTCTGTACTGCGCGGACCCGATGTCTGGAACATCCCGGTCGCTTCGTTACGGCATACGTTGGGCCAGCTTGCGGATACCGGCGCGGACGCACCCCGTCGTGAAGCACGCAACATCCTTCTTAACTATGTGCGGCGGATCGAAATCCCTGACGTTGCTGCCCGCCGCTCAGTCGCCGCAGGCCTGAACGAGCTCACGGCTATCATCGAATCCCTGTGGCCCAACCAAGTGCCTGACGATTTGAGCCAAGGGACATTGCAGGCCCTAGGCAAAGAAAAAACACCAGAGACCGCCGCTCTGCTGGCAGCGTTTCTTGAAAATCTCGCGCGTATTGCGGTAAATCGTTCCGACTATACGGGCTTTGAATCCATCCTCCTTGGTCTGGAAGACGCGCCAAGAGATGCACAACACGATCACATGGCAGCTCTTGCGCAGCGCCTTGTCGCACAGGACCGCTGGCTGTTGTTGGTGGATTCGGCGCTGGCCAATCGCGCATTGGATCCCGCACTGCCGAGACTTCTGCTGCGTGATCCCGAACGTCTAATGGACCGCTTGACTCTGCTTCTCACTGAGCCGCGTGGCGCGGATATCCTTCCGGCAACGGCAAGACTCCTACGCACCATCGGCGTTCCCGTGTTAAACCTTCTCGAAACACGTCTCTATGAAGCGCGTCGCCAACGCGTTTCAGGAGCGATTAAGCTGCTGGCTGCCGCGGACCCCGAACGTTTGCTGCGGGGCCTGGCGCGCGCGCTGGCAAGCTGGGAATGGAACCTGCAAGATCTCGCGGTCAGCGAACTTTCCCGCCCTGCCAATGCTGCCTGCGCGCAAAGCGCCGCCTTCATTTTCTCCGCAGTGTTGGCCGATGCGCACCCTCTCGTCGTTCCCATGATGATTGATCAGATTGGACTCGCCCAGGAAACCACCGCCGTTCCCCTGTTGATGGAAATCGCCGCCGGCGAGCACGATATCCTTCGCGATCAATTCGTTCGCATCAAGGCAATCGAAGCGTTGGGACGCATGCGCGCGGTTGAGGCGGTTGATCTGTTGCGCGTGCTGGTCGAAGGTCGTGACGGCATAACCCATGCAGAGCCATCTGGCCTGCGGGCCGCCGCCGAAGATGCTCTTTCGCTATTGGAGAATCGCCCTTCATCGGCGCGTGTCCGTGCCGCGTTTGAAGCCGTCGCGCAAGCGGGCGCAAGTTATGTAATCCCGCGCCGCTATGCGCGAGTACCCTTGGAAGCGCCGTTGCGCGCGCAAATTGCCGGTGCTCCAGCCGGCCTGGCTCGCGTAAAAACAATTAGCCTCGGCGGAGCCTATCTGGAATCGCATAAAAAACTCTCAGTGGGCGATTCCATCAAACTTGAAGTTCGCTCCGGACTGCGAAAAATCAGCTTTACCGCAGTCGTCCGCAATACCGGCCCAGACGGCAACGGCGTCGAATTTGTGCACATGAAAGACGAAGACCGCGAAAAACTCCGCAAGCTTGTGCAGCGCCACCTGCAGGTCTGATCTCTGAAGTTTTGGCAGGATTTGGAATCGATTTCATCGCGACGAGTGTCTCCGCCATCTCTTCCCTTTTAGTTTCGTAACCTTCGCAGACCCACGTGCTGATAAGATATTGAGACTACACCGGAGAAGTCCACGTTGAGCAAGCACTATTGGATCGCCATCCTCGGTCCGTTGGCCGGTTTCTGCACAACATTCGCTTTTGTTCCGCAGGTGGTGAAAATCTGGAAGCAGGGCGGCCGCGATCTTTCCTACGGGATGCTCGTTCTGTATCTCACCGGAGTTCTCTTGTGGTTTTGCTTTGGACTCCTGATTGAGTCTCCGGCTGTCATCTGGACCAACGTCATCGCCGCCGTACTTATTGCTCTCGCCACCGCTCTTAAAGCCTGGACCGCCCGACGAGGTACATCCATCTAGCATCTCTTCAGTAACTAGTCCGCCGCGATTTCCAACTTCTTGCTAAGGTTTCCATCCGCAAATCGGTATCTTAAATTGTCACTGGGTAGACGCGCCGGCAAAAGTGTGTCCTTTGCTACAAAAAACCGGTGGCGGCCAGATTGTTGTTGAATTGCGCTGGACGTTGCAGTAAAAGCCGAGTATTCAATTGTGCCTTGTCTGGACGGGTGGCGCCGTTGCCGCTAGGGGTAGCGGAAGGTTTCCGGAAAAATCTAGGAGGAACACTATGCGTCGCAGTCAGCCTGTCTGGACGTTAGGTGCATTGCGAGCTTTTGCTTGGGTCGCTGTCGTAGCGGTTTTCTTGTCGTGCGCATCTGTTGCTGCTGGGCAAGTCAACACTACCCTCACAGGAACCGTTCTCGATCCAAACGAAGCTTCAATCAAGGGCGCGAAAGTCACGGTCACAAACGCGGCGACCGGTGCCGAGCGCTCGACCGAAGCAGATGAGAATGGGCGGTATACCTTCGTCAGCTTGCCTCCCGGACAATACAAAATGACCGTCGATGCGGGCTCGGCATTTGCCATTTATCAAAATGAAGCTATCCAATTGACCGTCGGCGAAAATGCGTCCATCAATCCTAAACTGGCGATCCGCTCGCAGTCCGAGACCACCACCATTTCCTCGGAAGCAGCAACGATTGATCCAACGCAGAGCGACACTTCACAAATCGTTGGCAGGCGCGTGATCGATTATCTCCCCGTGTTGAACCCAAACCCGCTCGCCATCGTGCTCACCAACTCGCAAACGACACGCGATGCCACGCCAACCATCGGTCCTGCCCCGAACAGCGGGCTGAACGTCAATGGAGCGAGCGGCCGTTCAAACACGCTGCTTCTGGATGGTGCCGACGCCACGGATAATTCCGTTAATGGCATTCGCGCAACGGTCTCGCAGGAAGCCGTGCAGGAATTTCGCCTCATATTAAGTAATTACAATGCGGAATACGGCCGCGCCACCGGGGGCGTGATCAACATAGTCACCAAGAGCGGCGCCAACGAGGTGCACGGCGACCTCTATGGCTACTTCCGCAACAAGGCCTTTCAAGCGCGGAATCCGTTCTCCGGACAAATCGATCCCCTTACCGGAGATCTCGATCCGGTAAAACAGGCTTACACCCGCGTGCAAGCAGGCTTCACGCTCGGTGGCGCGATCAAGAAAAACAAGACCTTCTATTTCGTTTCGTACGAGCATAGCCAACGCGAGGAAACCGGGTTTTCCAGCATCGGCACTGGAAATTTCGGCGTCTCGCCTTACGATTGCGGCGGGTGCCAACTTCAGGGACGACTTCTGACTTCCGCCCAGTCGAGCGCCGTAACTTCTCTGCTCCAGGAGGCTGCCGCGATTGGACCTTCCAACCCGGCGCAGGCGGCACAGCTTCAACAATTGGCGGGCGGATACGCGGCCGTCATGGGATCCGCGTCGGACGTCGCCTTAACCAAACTTGATCCGGGCATTGTCGCCACGAATTACGGGTTTCCCTTGAGTCCCGGTTCGCACTTTCCCATCCCCGTCACTTGCCCCGCGGGCGTTGGGCCCATCGGCACGGTGGCTTCCTGTCAAGCGCCGCCTGGATCTAGTTTTGGTTATGGCCTTGCGACTCTGCCCGCGTCTTTTGTTGGATTAAACGATATCCGTGGAAATTTTCCCGTTTCCGAGAAGACCAGTATCTGGTCTGCGCGTCTCGACCAACGCTGGAATGACACGAATTCATCTTTTCTCCGCGTTGCCGTTTCTCCTTCTCTTGTGACCGGCATCGAATCCACCTCGCAAAATCAGGTCTTCGGGCAAAATGCCGGCTCGCGCACAGGGTTGAACCAGTCTCGCGACCTGTCGGCTGTCTTTGAAACGGATACCACCGTTAGCCCACAGGCAGTGAACGAATTTCGCTTTCAATTCGCGCGGCGCGGCCTTCACTTCGGTTATTCCACGTTGCCCGGCGGCAGCGCTCTGGCCGTCAACATTCCCGGCTATGCGTATTTTGGCCGCGAACCGTATTCCACCGTGGATCGCATCGAACGTCGTTACGAATTTACAGATAACGTCAGCGTAGTGCGGGGCAATCACACGTTCAAGTTCGGCGGCGACTACAATCTTGTCCAACTCCGCTCCGCAAAACAGCAAATCTTCGAACTCGATTTTGGCGGCGTCGCAAACTTTGGTGGCCTTTCTGCTTCAAATTTTGTTGGCACGGATTGCGTAGGAGGCACGGGAACCGATTGCGCTGGGGGCATCGCCTTACCGGGAACAACTCCTTTCCAATCCTACGGCCTGGGAATTCCGACCTCCTATATTCAGGGCATTGGTACATCCAACCAACCTTTCGACAATGTCCCTATCGGATTTTTTGCTCAAGATTCCTGGCGGGTCTCAAAAAAACTCACCTTCAACTATGGGGTCCGCTACGATGTCGAAATCTCACCACTGTTCGCACCCGCCACTGATGTAAACGCCGCTGCGGAAAAAGCACTCGGTGTCGTCGAAGGCATTCCTCGCGACTACAACAACTTTGCGCCACGTTTTGGACTTGCCTGGGATCCAAAGGGCGATGGCAAAACGGTCATCCGCGCCGGTTACGGACTTTTCTACGATCATCCACTGCTTGCCGTAGCATTTAATTCCGTCACCGCCGATGGTGGCCGCTCGGTCCAATTGATTTCTACCGGCGGCACGCCTTCGGCTTGCGGCTTGGTCTCGGCGGCCTGCGGAAACGATCTGGATTCGCCAGCAAATTTAAATGGCTCCTCCATCTTCCAAGGCGTTCTGAATGCCCTGCCCAACATGTACTATTTGCCGCAGGAACAGCGCTTTCAGCCTGACGCTGCCGATTCTCTGTTCGCCAATCAAAACTATCTAACCGCGGGATTCCCGTTGCCGATTCTTCCCTTCACACTTCCCGTTTCGAGAGATTTCGTCTACGGCTATGCACAACAGGCCAATCTTACAGTTGAGCGGCAGATCGCCGGTTCGTGGAAAATCAGCGCCGGTTATCAATGGACGCGCGGATTACACCTGAATCGCCCGGTTGATGTGAACTCAACAGATCCTCAGATGCTTGCACAAAATGCCTTCAACGCGGCCGCAGCTGGATTGTCCGTCAGCAATCCTTTGACGGTTTCCGCGCCGGCATCAACCGTCGGCCCAACTGGCACAACTTGCGGCGTTGGCGTGGTCGCGCCCAGTTTGCTCGGTCAGCTTTTTGGCTGCCCTGGCCCGCTCGCCTCGCTGGATGGCCAGTTCGTCGGCACGCCAGCCTTCTTCAATTTTTTCCGCCCGTCCGGGCCGAACCCGTCCTTCGCCGGACTTGTAGGCGGTTACGCTACCCAACAGCAACTCGCTGGTCTCGCCGGATATCCAGTCGGCTTCGGTGTCCCCGTCCCGTTTAACAGTGTGGATACCCAGCTTTCAGATGGCAGCTCGTTCTACAACGCGCTAACCGTCAACGTCAGCAAGACTTTTAGCAAGAATTTTCAATTCCTATCGAGCTATACGTGGTCCCATTCCATCAATGACGCCACCGACTTGCAGTCCACTCTTGAGCCGCAAGACAGCCGGTTCGCCTACCTGGAGCGCGCCAATTCCGACAACGACCAGCGTCATCGCTGGGTCACCAGCGGCGTCTATCAAATTCCCAATGCCAAGAGCGGCGAGAGCTTCTTGAAGCACTTCATTGGCGGGTTTAGCTTTTCACCCATCATTGAAGTTTCCTCGGGCCGTCCTTTCAACGTCATCACCGGCGAAGATACGCGCCTTGATCTGGGCTCCTCACAGGCACGTCCCTCCCTCGGCGGCCCAACGTCTTCCCCCTACATTCCTGGCGCGACTTTTGGCGTCGCCAACGTCTGCCTTCTCGGCAACGGCAGCACATTCTCCATTCCCGGACTTGCTCCTCCCGCAGGCTGCATCGGTGATCTGGGCCGCAACAAATTCACAACGCCCGGCTTCTTTGAATGGGATATGCGTATTTCCAAAATGATCGCACTCGGTGAACGACTGAAGCTAGAACTCATCGCCGACGGCTTCAATCTGACCAATCACACCAATATCAGCGCCGTAAATCAGCTTTGCGATCCGTCTGCGGGAGCGACTTGCACCGCCGGTCAGCCAACGGCTTCCTATGATCCGCGCATTTTCCAGTTCGCGCTAAAATTGAAGTGGTAAACCACGTTCAATCCAACCACGCGATGAGCGTGCCAGAAGGGCCTCAGAAATGAGGCCCTTCGCTTTTCAGCGCAGTTTTCAGAAACAACCAACTGGCGGTACAGTAGAGTTTCCGTTTCCGGTAACAGTATTGGAGAAAGAATGAACTTTGTTTTGATTGCTCTGGTTGTCCTGGTGGCCGCGCTCGTCGCGTGGCTGATTCTGCAAAGTTCCCAGGGACAAAGAAAGAACGAAGCGCTTGAAACACAAATGAGCGAACTGCGCCGGGACATGGAGACGATGGCCACCACCAATGCGCAAAACACCGGCCAGGTGAAAGCCATCGGAGAAGCCGTCTCGCAACGGCTGGATGGCGTGACCATCGCCCTGCAGGATGGCATCAAGAACTCAGCACAAATCAGTGGCCAGATCACTTCCCAGGCACAAACCGTGATGGCCGAAGAGTTGAAAAATACCCGCGAACAAATCGGACAAATACAAAAGCAGCTTGGCGCAGTCCAGGAGGCTGGACAACAGATGTCGCAAACCGCGCAAACGCTTGAAAATATACTGGGAGGGGCGCGATCGCGCGGTTCTTTCGGTGAAGTCACACTCGAACGCCTGCTCGAAGATTCCCTGCCTTCTTCTCAATACGCCATGCAATATCGCTTTTCCACGGGCGAAATTGCCGACGCCGTCATTATGCTGCGCGACAAGAAACTGATGGCCATCGACTCGAAATTCCCGCTCGATGCCTTTCGCCGCATTACCGAAGAAGGCGAAGACGCGCGTCGTTCCTTTGCTACAGCCGTCAAAGGACACGCCGACGCCATCGCCAAGAAATATATCGTCCCGGATGAAGGTTCGCTCGACGTGGCACTCATGTTCGTTCCTTCCGAGAGTGTGTACTACGAGTTGCTGAAGACCGAAGACAACAAAGGCCAGCTCCTCGACGCCTATTGCCGCGACCAGAAAATCATCGCCGTTTCTCCCAACACTCTTTACGCTCATCTTTGCGTTATCGCTATGGGCATGCGCGGAATGCAAATTGAAGAAAATGCCAAGCGCCTGGGCGCCAATCTCTCCGGTCTGGAAAAGCAGATGAAAACCTTTACCGATGTCTTTGAGAAATTGGGTTTTCATCTAAAGAACGCGCAGCAAACCTACAGTGAAGGCGAAAAGCGCCTCGACAAAGCACAAAACACGTTGGGCGGAATGATGGATGTGGTCTCCACGGATTCCTTGCTTGAGAATGCTCAGGACGTTCTGGCGCTTCCCACAGAAGTCGGCACCAAGAAAACCGCCTGATCGTTGCAATTAGCGCCAATCTCAGGAGCGCGGCTTGCCAATGGAAGGCAAAAGCCTGATGGACACAAGGAAACTTCCTTTTTGACGCCCAACAACCTCAAATCGGGCGGTATTGTCAGCGCCGCCGCTGCTTGCCTGTCGCATCGGATTGCCGCCCCGCAATTCTGCGATCTCCGGAGCGAGATTTCTTGCCTCGAGCGACACTTTGGTCGTCGTGCCCTTCACGCGAACTGTCAGCTGCCGCACATCGCCCGGTCCAAGGGCAGCGGAATCCGCTTCGAGCTCCAGCCCGACCAACATCATCGAAAAGCTTGTCGCTTCATGCTTTGCGCACGACACGCGCACAGTCAATTGCCCGGGTTCGATCTCGGTCGGCGGCAACACCACCAGCGTCGCAGGCGATGCAGCAAGCACCAAGGCGGGCTCATTTCCAATGGTCACTTGGTTCGCGTCGGCATCTCCGCAAAATCCGTGTCCAGAAATCTCAAAACGATCGGTTGTTGAAGCAAGGCGCGGCGCGGAGGCTACGTCTATTGCCGGACTACCCGCCTCCGCCCGGGAAAGCACAACCATCGGAACTCGTCCGGGTCGTCCTTCAATAGAACCAAACAAAATTCCCGGATTCAGCGAAGCCACAAATCTGGCGCGCCCGGTCGTGTCCGTCTTTAGACGCTCCCCATTGGAAAACCGAACCGTAACTCCCGGCGTCAGTCGTCCGTTCACATCCAGTACCGCCAGAGTTGCCCGCTCTCCAGACACAACCTGCCTCGGCATAATCAGAATCCGCGCGCCAATTGCCGGCGGCGCTTGCTGGGGCGCACTTCCTGGCTCACCAAAAAAGCACAGCACCACGAACAACCCTGCTCCTGGCAATGTCTTTCGCAATTGCATCGTGTGATTGTAGTCGACAGACACCGCTTGGAGAAAGCCGGCGCACCTCGACCATAGACTCGATTTGCGGCCCGGCGCGGAACCCGATAAGACGGGTCTCTAGATTTTTTTTGCTTTCTCTGAAACTCGAAATACTTGCGCATGTTGAAAGACGCGAAAAAGTTCTTTGTCGATCTCCTCATCACGGACGCACACTTCGAGTATTTCCATGGCTCGGTCAGTGGGAATGGCTCGCTTGTACGGCCGGTCTGAAGCGGAAAGCGCGTCGTAAATGTCGCAGATGGTCATGATTTTCGCTTGCACTGGAATATCGGCGGAGGTCAAGCCATTCGGATACCCCTTGCCATTCAATTTTTCGTGATGGGCTTGCGCAATCTCTGGAATCCGCCGGAACTCCCGTGTCCAGGGAATCTGTGTCAGAAAATTAAAACTGTTCATCACATGCGATTCAATTTGCCTTCGTTCATCCGGGTCCAGGCTCCCGCGAGGAATAGAAAGCAGTTTCACCTCGTCTGCTGACAAATAGGGTCGCTCTTCGCCCTTCGCGTCCTTGTACTTTTTCCCGGAAAGTTCCGCGAGCGTTTCAAAATCGCCCGAGGGCAGGATGGTAGGCTCGTTGGCCTTCACTACGAGTTCCGCATACCGGTCAACTTCTCCGAGCAATCGCGCGGCTTCTACGTCCAGTGCTTTCAATTTTATTTCCGCGTCCTTGCGGGACAATTTCAGAAGCGCATCCACCTTCTGCAGCGCAATGCGCGCCTCTATATCTCTTCGTATGTAGTCGAATCTGTCAAAGAGCCGGGCAAATTGCAGCGGATATAGCTTTTTCGCCTTCACCAGCACTTCTTCGCGTACCCCTACTTTTCCGAAATCATGCAGCAGCGCGGCGTACCGCAACTCCTTTATCTGTTCGCGCGAAAAACGCAAATCCGCATACATCCCCCGAGTCTCGCGATCCACCGCTTCCGCCAGAGCCACCGTCATTTCGCATACTCGTTGCGAATGCCCGGAGGTCGTGGGATCGCGTTGTTCAATCGCGTGCACTGCGGCGTTCACAAATCCGTCGAACAAATCCTCAATTTCCCGGTACAGCCTGGAATTTTCATAGGCCACCGCCGCCTGCGACGCCAAGGATAGTCCCAGCCGCACAGCGTGTTCGGGAAACGCTTTCACTCCGCGTTGGACCGTCACGGCATCCTTCAGGATATCTTTCGCGCGGCGTTTGCAATTGATGAGTTGCAACACGCCGAGCACTTCGCCTTTTCCATTCTTCATGGGCAGCGTAATCAGTGAGCGCGTCCGGTACCCGGACGCTTTATCGAACGAGTCGTTAAATTGATAGGGACGTCCCTTGGGAACCCGGTACGCATCCGCCAGTTCAATCACCTCGCCATGCAGTGCGCAATATCCGGCCATCGACGATTCCGTCAACGGCAAAGTATGCTCGCTGAAAGGAAATTGCACGCTGTCGTTCTGCGTCAATTTGAAGCGCAACTGCGAAGGGAACATGGCGCCGTTCAAATAGAGAGGGCTTTGTTCGAGCAAGTAAAGCGATCCGGCGTCGGCCAGCGTGATCTGCCTGGCTTTCAACAAAATCAAGTCGAGTAACTGGTCGACTTCCCGCGTTTCAGAAAGCGCAATTCCAATTCGATTCAGTTCTTCCAGTTCGCGAGTCAATCCCGCCCCGGGCGCGCGCTTTCGCTTGGTGGTCTTTCGGTTCTTGGACATAGCGAGAATGGCTGACGCCTCCCTAATCGCAGAGGCGGGCTCTCCACGCAGACCTGAAAGTATAGCGGAAGAGCGGCAACACACACGCGACTGCAAGCAAGGTCGTCCGGGCGATGGAATTCCAATCTTCGCTTGCCGTTCGCCCCTTTCCCCACAAATCCGCTCCCAGGACTTCCCTGTCTGCTTCTATGTAGCTAAAACGCTGGTAATTAGTAGGGTTCATGCCCTTTCGCGGCTCTTCCTCGTCTGTTAGCGTAAAACTAGTGCCAAACTTGCTGGGTGTGGGCGCGGGTGTCGCCCTTTGGCAACTTCAGGAGCGATTGTGCAGATTCAAAGTGGCGGCGTAAGCGACGTGGGACGAGTCCGTTCCAACAACGAAGATTGCTTCCGCATTGTTGCGCCGCAAAACCTCTTCGTTCTTTCCGACGGCATGGGCGGCGAAGCCCACGGCGAAATCGCCAGCGCTCTAGCTGTTGAAACGGTGGTCCGCTATTGTGTCGGTGGAGAAGAAATCTCCGCAAGCTCGGCAAGCTCGGGCATTCAACCGGCTTGGAGCGAAAAGACCAAGCGTCTTTATACCTCCTTCCATCTCGCCAATAAGGCTATTTTTGATTCAGCGGAAAGGCATCCTGAGCAAGTTGGCATGGGGGCCACTCTCACCGCTCTGTGGATCGACGGCCATAAAGTGAGCATCGCGCACGTCGGCGACAGCCGGGCCTATCTTTTGCGTGGCGGTTCCTTGCAGCAGCTCACCACGGATCATTCCCTTGTCGCAGAACAAGTCCGCCGTGGCGTTCTCACTGCCGCCGAAGCCGAAGTCAGCACCATGCAGAGTGTTCTCCTTCGGGCACTCGGCACCCAGTCCGAAATTGAAGTCGATGCCGAAGAGCACACTCTCTTTGACCGCGACTTGCTCCTCCTGTGTTCGGACGGGCTCACCCGCATGGTCACGGAACCGGAAATCGCTGGCAGTCTGCAGGCTGAAATTGACCCGGTCAGAGCTGCCGAAAAACTCGTCAGTCTGGCCAATGAAAACGGCGGCGGAGACAACGTGACCGTCCTCGTAGTGCGCATTAGTTCGGAATCCAAAGGTTGGTTCTCATGGCTGCGCCGCGGGGCGCGGAAGAGTGCGACTAGCAACGGCTCCGCAGGGAGAGATTAAATGGCGAAACTTAGCCTCATGTTTGAGCAGAAGATCGTGAAAGAGATTCCGGTCGGCAATCGGCCAATCGGCATCGGCCGCTCTCCCGACAACGATATCCCTGTCGACAACCTCGCTGTTTCCAATTATCACGCTCGCATCTACTTAGAAGCTGGCCGCCTTGTGATTGAAGATCTCGACAGCCTGAACGGCACGTTCGTTAACGACATGCGGGTGGAACGCGCCACCCTCCACGATGGCGATAACATTCACATTGGCAAGCACCACATCAAAGTCGATACCGCCGGTGACGCTCCGGTGCCCTGGGACAGCGGCCGCAAAGCCGCTGCTCCTCGCATCAACGAAACGATGGTGCTTGATACCAAGGTTCGCCGCGAAATGCTCCAGCAAGCCGCTGCCATGGGCGAATCCATGCAGTTTGCGTCGCTGGAAGAACCGAGAAAAAAGAATACGTCCTCACGAACAAGCTGACCGTCATCGGCAAATCTCCCATGGCCACCATCCGCATCAAGGGCTGGTTCAAGCCGCAAATGGCTGCGCAGATCAATCAACGCGATGACGGCTACTATGTCGGCCCCGGCGACAAAATTCCCACAGTCAACGGAGCTCCAATTCCCGGACCCACCCGCCTCAACGACGGTGACCTGATAGAAATCTGCGGGGTCCGCCTGAATTTCATCTTCCGCGAGTAGTTCGCGACAATCCATGGCCGCACCTCCAGAAAGTTTCTGGCAGCGCCGCAGCGGCTTCGGCCTCTACGAACTCCTCCAATCCTGGTGGCGGCACCGCATTTCATTCCTAATCAGCGTCGGTATTACCTTGTTTGCGATCAGCATTTACGTTCTTGCCTACATTGTTGAAAGCCAAAATCCGCTCATCTCCTTCGTCGAACGTCTGGAATTGAATGCCCTTGATACGCGCTTCCGGGTGCGGCCCAGCACAGCTACCGCTCCCGACCCCCGCATTGTGATCGTGGATATCGATCAACGTTCACAAGAGGTCCTCGGAAAGTGGCCTTTCTCCCGTACAAATTTCGCGAAAATGCTGGATGTATTGAAAGAAGACGGAGCAAGGGTTGCGGCTTTCGACGTTACGTTTGACAAACCAGACCAGACCGCAGCTCCCGTTCGCGCCCTTTTGAGCAGGTTGGAATCTCAGAAAAAAGCAGGCACCCCTGTAGATCCCAGGCTTGAGGCCGAAGTCAGGGACTTGGCGGCAGAATACGACGCGGATAAGAAATTCTCCGAGTCCATACGAAATTTTGGCCCAGTCGTTCTGGGGAATTTCTTCCTTTACAAGCAAGAGCTTAAAGGCATCGACAACCGAACGCTGGATGAGTACGCGGACTTGATTCAGTGGTACGCCATTGCCAATCTGCGGGCGCTCAGTCAAGGAACTGGCAGGCAGGATTTGGCGTCCCTGGTGAAGCGCTACGATCGTGCCGGACTTCTCCCTGCCGCCACCGTCGCCAACATTCCCGAACTGACAAACGCCATTACGGTAGAGACGGCGGCTACCGGGTTTTTTAATGTTTCAGCAGACGCCGATGGTATCTTGCGGCGAACAACCCTGGCCTTCCCCTACGGCCGCTCCACGAACTTCAGTGACTGGGACCTGTATGGATCAATGGAGGTCCAGACCGTCCGCTTGTTCCTCCGCGTTCCTTCCGATCAGCTGACTGCGAATTTTGACGACAGGTACGGTTTTGACAGCTTGGATATTGGCAGCAACTTCCGTTTGAAGACGGATCCCGTTTCCCGTCTGTCCATCAATTTCCGTGGACCCGAACATACCTTCCCTTACTACTCTCTGGCTGACGTAGTGAGCCGCAAGGTGCCCCCCGGCACTTTTCGGGACAAAATCGTTTTGGTGGGACCGTCTGCCATTGGTATCGGTGACTTGCGCACCACGCCTTTCGGCGGAACTACCTATCCGGGCGTCGAAATTCACGCCAATGTCATAGACAACATGCTGAATCACGGATTCCTCATTCGTGGTTTCCGGCAAGAATTCATCGATTTTACCTTGATTCTGTTTTTTGGCATTCCGGTGGGCATTTGCATGGCTCTTGTTCCGACGCGCTGGATGTGGTTTGGACTGGCTCTGCTGGGGCCGCTGGTGGCTCTCGACTATGGAGCTTTTCTGCACGGCCAGTGGCTCAACTTCATAATCCCCGCCCTGACGCTTTCCTCAAACGTATTGTTGGTTTCTCTGTATCGCGCCCTGTTCGAGGAAAAGGAAAAACGCAAAGTCCGCAGCGCTTTCGCCCAATATCTTAGCCCGGAAGTTATCCGACGCCTGCTCGTCAATCCGCAACTCGTCGAACCGCGCAAAACTGACATCACCGTCATGTTCAGCGACATTCGCGGATTTACCACCATCTCGGAAAAACTTGACGCCCAGGATCTCGCTCTCTTTCTTAACCAATATCTGTCGGACATGACCAAACTGGTCTTCGCTTCCCAGGGTACTCTCGACAAATACATCGGTGACGCCGTCATGGCCTTCTGGGGCGCGCCTTTTGAAGAACCCGGCCACGCTGACAAGGCCTGCGACTCCGCTCTCAAAATGATGGAGCGCGTCCGCGAAATGCAAAAAGTTTGGGAATCCGAAGGCAAGCCGCATCTCGACATCGGCATCGGCCTCAACTCCGGCGTCGCCAGCGTAGGCAACATGGGTTCCGTGCTGCGCTACGGCTACACCGCGCTCGGCGATACGGTAAACCTTTCTTCCCGCCTCGAGGGTTTGAACAAGGACTACGGCACCCACATCATCGTCAACGAAACCACGTATGTGGCCTCAAAAGACAATGGCTTCCTTTTTCGCGAACTCGACCTCATTCGTGTCAAAGGGAAGCTCCAGCCTGTCACGATTTACGAACTGATCGGCCGCGCCGGACAACCCACTTCCTACGGTTCCGTTGAAGAAGTGCAATCCCGCCTCGACCTCTTCGTCCAGGGCCGCGATCTCTATCGCACTCGCCTGTGGCATGCTGCGCAAAACACCTTTCAACTCATTTTGGACCGTTGGCCCGACGACGGCCCCTCCCGCATGTACTGGAAACGCTGCCAGGAATACCTCTTCGACGAGCCGCCCACTGCATGGGACGGCGTATTCACCATGACTCACAAGTAGCGGCGTAAAGTCGAACCCTCCCGGTGGCGCTTGAATCGTCAGTACTCGTTGCCGACGCCGGTCTCCTTCGGCTGGTTTTTTTCCGCACATCACTTTCCAGCATTGCCTGGAAGTTACGCTCAGCGTCTCCCAATTGGAAACTGCGGGGCGGTCCTGCGGCAAAACCCAAAAACAATACAGACGAAATTTGTACCATGTGACAAGATATGGGCATCGAATGTGCAGAGGACTGGCGATCGCTTGTGGGAGCCGGAGCCTTAAACGCGGAGCCTTAAGCGACTAAAAACAAAAAACTTATGGAATTCCAGGTGGACGATGTAATCGGTAACTGCCTGGGCACCGACCTACGTGCTTCAAGCACAGCGATATATTCCTGTTTCTACGATATATCGCATAAAAAATAGGCACGTACCCAAAAAATCGTCGGCGACAATCTAAGTGTTGTAAGCCAAGAAATGCAGGTTGTTTGACACGCGTGGCGCCTGATGCAGGCCCGCCTGAAGGAAAAATCGAACTTTTATGTGGATAGTCCGGCTAGCTCTGTCGAGGCCCTACACGTTTATCGTGATGGCACTCGTTATAATCCTTCTTACTCCCGTTGTGCTCCTGCGCACTCCTACTGACATCTTTCCAGAAATCAATATCCCGGTCATCAGCCTGATTTGGAACTTCACGGGCCTGCAACCGCAGGAAATGGAGCAGCGCATCACCTCCAACTCCGAACGCGCCGTCACCACCCTCGTGAACGACGTGGAACATATTGAATCCCAATCGCTCAGCGGTATCGCGGTCGTTAAAATTTATTTCCAGCCAAACGCCAACATCCAGACGGCGCTCGCGCAGACCACCGCCACGGTGCAAACTATTCTCCGGTCTCTGCCTCCCGGCACGACTCCCCCGCTGGTGGCGATCTATTCGGCTTCCACGGTGCCCGTTATTCAGATTGGGTTAACCAGCGACAACCTGAGCGAACAGCAGTTGTTCGATTTCGGGAACAATTTTATTCGCACCCAGTTGGCCACGGTTCAGGGAGCGGCGCTTCCGTTCCCCTACGGCGGAAAACAGCGATTCATCTCCGTCGACTTGGACTCAAACGCGCTGCAAGCAAAAGGTCTCTCCCCTGTTGACATCGTCAACGCCATCAACTCCCAGAACTTGATTTTGCCCAGCGGCACCGTAAAGCTCGGAACCATTGAATATAACGTGGATATGAACGGCAGCCCGCTCACCATCGACGGGCTGAATGACATGCCGGTCAAGACCGTGAACGGGGCCACGATTTATATGAAGGAAGTCGCGCACATTCGCGACGGTTTTTCTCCACAGACAAACATTGTGCGTGCCAATGGTCAGCGCGGCGTTCTGATGAGCACCTACAAAACCGGCAGCGCCTCGACGCTGGATATCGTTTCTCGCGTCAAACAGGTTCTTGAGAATTATTCCTCTTCGCTGCCCGAAGGTCTTCATGTCAATACCTTCTTCGATCAATCGTTGTTCGTCCGCGCTTCGATTGAAGGCGTCTTGCGAGAAGCTCTGATTGCTGCGGTTCTTACCGCCTTCATGATTCTGCTCTTCCTCGGCAACTGGAAAAGTACGCTCATCATCGCCGTCTCCATCCCGCTTTCCATTCTCGTCAGTATTCTCTGTCTCAGTGCTCTGGGCGAAACCATAAACATCATGACACTCGGTGGATTGGCCCTGGCCGTCGGCATCCTCGTGGACGATGCCACCGTGGAGATCGAAAACATCAACCGCAACCTCGCCATGGGCAAGGAAACGGTGCAAGCCATTCTCGACGGCGCGCAACAAATCGCTGTGCCTGCTTTCGTTTCCACTCTCTGCATCTGCATCGTATTTATTCCCATGTTCTTCCTTTCAGGCGTAGCGAAGTTTCTCTTCGTGCCACTCGCCGAAGCCGTTATTTTCGCCATGCTCGCGTCCTACATGTGGTCGCGGACGATCGTTCCCACCATGGCCATGTATCTGCTGAGTTCTGAAGATGAATACAGTCCGGAAGAACATGCCGGAGAAAAGCAGGGCTTCTTCCGCCGCTATCAGCAGGGCTTTGAAAAAAACTTTGAAAAGTTTCGCGATGGTTATCGCAATGCTCTCGGCTCGGCCCTGGCCAAACCCATATTTTTCTCCTCTGTTTTCCTGATTTTTTGCGTTCTCTCTGTTCTCCTCGTCTTCTTCATCGGGAGAGATTTCTTTCCGCAAGTCGACGCCGGCCAGATCCGCCTCCATTTCCGCGCGCGCACTGGCTTGCGAATTGAAGAAACCGCCCGCCTGGCCGATCAGGTTGACAGCGTCATACGGCAAACCATTCCTCCCGATGAGCTGCAAACCATTCTCGACAATCTCGGCTTACCCTACAGCGGAATCAACTTGAGCTACAGCAATGCCGGCACTTTCGGCACTTCTGACGCTGAGATTCTTGTTCAATTGAAAAAAGAACATCAGAAAAAAACCACTGCGGAATATATCAACGCGCTTCGCGAAAAACTTCCCCAAACTTTCCCTGGCGTGCAATTCTTCTTCCAGCCCGCCGATATCGTCACCCAAATTCTAAACTTTGGCACTCCAGCGCCCATCGACGTGCAGATCGTCGGAAACAATCAGGTTGGTAATTTCGCAATCGCCCAGAAGCTGGCTGGACAAATCCGCCACATACCGGGAGCCGTCGATGTTCACGTGCAACAGGCGTTCGATGCTCCGACAATTCACATGGAAATCGATCGCACTCGCGCGCAATCCGCCGGTCTGCAGGCCCGCGACGTCGCGCAAAACGTTCTTGTATCGTTAAGCTCCAGCTTCCAAACCTCCCCCGCCTTCTGGCTTGATCCCAAAAACGGCGTTTCCTACCAAGTGGCCGTGCAAACTCCCCAATACCGCGTGGACTCCTATCAGGCACTGCAGAACACCCCGGTTACCGGGACCGCGCCGGGAACTCCGCCGCAGATTCTCGGCAATCTTGTAAACACCACTACCACTTCGCGCCCCGCGGTCGTCACGCACTACAACGTTCAGCCCATGATCAACGTATACGCTGCCGTTGATGGCCGCGATTTGGGCGCAGTCTCTGATGAAGTATTCAAACGCGTAAACGAAGTCAAAAAAGACCTGCCTAAGGGCAGTCATATCGTTATCCGCGGCCAAGTGCAGACGATGAGAACTTCTTTCCAAGGTCTCGGTTTCGGTCTTTTGGGCGCTATCGTTCTGGCTTATCTCCTGATCGTTGTGAATTTCCAGTCTTGGTTGGATCCGTTCATTATTATCACGGCTCTACCTGGAGCATTGGCCGGTATCTGCTGGATGCTTTTGCTCAGCCACACCACGCTCAACGTTCCTTCGCTTACCGGCGCAATCATGTGCATGGGTGTCGCTACGGCCAACAGCATCTTGATGGTTTCTTTTGCCCGGGAACAAATGGACGAAGGTAAAAACGCCCTGGATTCGGCCTTGGAAGCCGGATTTGTCCGCATGCGGCCTGTCCTCATGACCGCTCTTGCCATGATCATCGGCATGGTGCCCATGGCGATCGGCCTTGGGGAAGGTGGAGAGCAGAACGCTCCCTTGGGGCGCGCAGTCATCGGTGGATTGGTTTTTGCTACTTTTGCTACGCTGTTTTTTGTCCCCTGTGTTTTCTCGATTATTCATGGACGTCGCGATCGCAAAAGAGATCAGCAGTTGGCGCAAGCCCCGCAAACGGCATAAGCGCCCGGGAATTTGATGGGAAGGTGGAGACCAGAGAAATGAAGGAACAAGATAGGCACTCGCAATTCGAGCAGAAAGAGCGGCCGCAAGGCAAGAGTCATCTGTTTACGTTTCTTTTTGTCGCGGTACTGGTGCTCGTTGTTTTCGGGGTATTCACACTTTTACAACGGCATTCGCATTATCTGACGCTGGCCAATGAAACCGAAGCAATGGCGATTCCGACGGTCAGCGTAGCCCACCCGATCGCTGAAGTGCCGCAGGAAGATCTCGTTTTACCCGGCAGTTTGCAGGCCTATGTCGAATCTCCCATTTACGCCCGCACCAGCGGCTATCTCAAAAAATGGTACCGCGACATCGGCAGCCGCGTCCGCCAAGGGGAAATTCTTGCCGATATCGATACGCCTGAAGTCGACCAACAGCTCTTACAGGCTCGCGCCGATCTCAACACCTCGCAAGCCAATGAAAACCTTTCGCAAATCACCACCACGCGTTTTGCGGAATTGCTGAAAACGGACGGCGTCAGCAAACAGGAAGCCGACAATGCCAACGGAGACTTTCAGGCCAAACATGCCATGGTGCAATCGGCCCAGGCCAATGTCGGCCGGCTCGAACAACTGGAATCTTTCAAGCATGTTTATGCGCCATTCAGCGGTGTCATCACCAAACGCAACGTCGATATCGGCAATCTCATCAATGCGGGAAACGGCGGCGCTACGCAATTGCTGTTCACCCTTGCGCAAACCGATCCTATACGTGTCTATGTAAGCGTTCCGGAAGCCTATGCGCCTGCTATCCGCGCGGGCCTCGATGCCTATCTTGAACTCGCGCAATATCCCGGCCAGAAATTCGGCGGCAAAGTAGTAAGAACTTCCGAAGCCATTGACGCCGTTTCTCGCACGCTCCTCACTGAAGTTGATGTCCCTAACAAAAACAGCACATTGCTTCCTGGTGGTTACGCACAAGTGCATTTGAAAGTGAACGTTACCAACGCTCGTCTCCAGGTTCCTGTGAACGCGCTGCTTTTTCGCTCGGAAGGTCTGCGTGCCGCTACTGTTGATTCAAATCACAAGATTCATCTTCGCGTTCTTTCCATCGGCCGCGACTACGGTACTACTCTTGAAGTCCTGAACGGCCTGGACGCGTCCGACTGGATTGTCATCAATCCCGCAGATTCGCTTGACGAAGGCCAGGACGTTCACGTCAAAGAGATGCCCCGGCAAGCGGTACCCGGCGCTCCCGGCGGCGGAACCCCTGGTTCGAATCAGCCGCCGTCTGGCGGCAAGAAAGAATCCGGGGCCAAGAAACAATAATGAAGCTTGCGAAACACTTCCTGTTCTTTTCCTCGCTCGCGTCGTCGACACTTCTCGGCTGCACGGTCGGCCCAAACTATAACCGGCCAGCCGCGCAAGTTCCTGCGAAGTGGGATGTCGCCGAGCCCTGGCGCGAAAGCACTCCTCAAGACGCGCTTGCTAAAGGCCAATGGTGGGATGTCTTTCATGACGACCAGCTGAAGGCCCTGGAAAAACAGGCCATCGACGCCAATCAAACCATCAAGGTGTCAGCCGCGCGACTCGAGCAAGCGCGTGCCGCAGCTTCCGTTCAGGTAGCCACGCAATTTCCTACTCTCGGTACTGCCCCTGCTGCGGAGCGTCAGCGCCTTTCCGGCAACCGCCCGGCCAGCAGCACGTTTCCAATTACCGGGCCGTTCAATCAGAATTCCTACACGCTTCCTTTCACCGTCAACTACGAGGTCGATCTCTTTGGTCGCCGGCGCCGCAGCATCGAAGCAGCGCAAGCTTCCTATCAGGCCAGCGGCGCTGATCTGGAAAATGTTCGTCTCGTTATCACCGCGGAGCTTGCCGGCGACTATTTCACATTGCGACAGATTGATTCTGAAATTGGCATCCTCACCCGCACCGTAGAAACATTGCAAACCGGACTTAAGCTCGTCGATTCGCGCCACCGGGGCGGGGTAGCCTCCGGACTCGATGTCGCTCAGGAAGAAACTCTGCTCAACACCGTGCGCACACAAGCCACTCTCCTCCAGCAGCAGCGCAAACAATTTGAAGACGCTATCGCCGTCCTCATCGGCCAGCCTGCTCCGGACTTTCATCTTCCGAGCAATGAGTTAAACGCCGAGCCTCCACCGCTCAACCCCGGTCTGCCTTCGGACTTGCTCGAACGCCGTCCGGACATCGCCGAAGCGGAACGTCAGATGGCCGTAGCCAACGCGCAAATTGGAATCGCGAAAGCGGCCTATTATCCATCGCTGAATCTTTTCGGCAGCGGGGGATGGCTCTCCGGCGACATTACCAAGCTGGCGAACGTACAAAGCACGTTTTGGGCGGTCGGTGCTAACGTCTCGCAAGCCATCTTCACGGGCGGGGCTCGCCGTGCCCAAGTTCAATTCGCACAAGCCGGGTATGACGCCAATGTCGCCAGCTACCGCGACACCGTCCTCAATGCCTTCCGGGAAGTCCAGGACAGCGTGACCGGTCTCACCGTGCTCGAACAGGCCCGCCAATCGCAACTCGACGCCGTTAACGCCGCGCGTAAAGCGCTCGACATCTCTGAAAATCGCTACAAAGGCGGCCTTGTGAACTATCTCGACGTTGTGACCGCTCAGCAAAACCTGCTGACCAACGAACAGCAACTCGCGATTATTCAGGGCCAGCGGCTGGTCACAAGCGTCCTGCTGGTCAAAGCGCTAGGCGGCGGCTGGGACGCCACTAGCCTTTCTGCCCTGCAGGTAAGAACCAGACGGAAAGACATCGTCGCGCCCTAAGCAAAGTCAGCCGCTTCCCAATGAGCCCCTAAAACCCGTGTGACAACAGCGAATTTGTGTATCGATGAGCAGCTGGAAGTGTATGCTGTTGCCAATTCCGCAGCAGGCACCGGTCCTCCAAAATGAGTTGTACGTGCCTGGAGGAGATCGATGAAAATCGCGATCTGGAGTCTCGTCATAGCGGCACTTCTGCCAGCACCAACAAACCCGACAACGGCAGTGAGCATTGTTACAACCGGCTTCCAGGCTGGACAGGCGATTCGAGACTGCTCCAACTGCCCCGAAATAGTAATCGTGCCCGCGGGTAGTTTTACCATGGGTTCTCCGGCGAGTGAGCCTGAACGCGACGATATCGAAGGACCGCAACGCCAGGTCAGCGTCCGCCAATTCGCCGTGGGAAAGTTCGATGTGACGCGAGGACAATGGGCCGCTTTTGTTCGGGCTACCACTCGCCGCACGGCCGGAGGCTGTGCCTGGGCCGGACCCTCCAATGAGAAACTAGACCCCAGGCTTTCCTGGCAAAAGCTCGGCTTCGTTCAAGATGACACCCATCCCGTTGTCTGCGTGTCCTGGCAAGATACGCAAGACTATTCCCATTGGCTCAGTAAACAAACCGGCCACAAGTACCGCCTGCTCAGCGAAGCAGAATGGGAATATGCCGCTCGCGGAGGAACCGCGACAACATCCCTGGGGATCAGCCGCATCGCATGGCCACGCCAATTATGGAACCGACAAGTGTTGCTCCGGATTAGCCTCGGGACGCGACCAATGGGAAAGAACTTCACCCGTCGGCTCATTCCCGCCGAATGCGTTCGGTCTCCACGATATGCATGGCAATGTCTTGCAATGGGTCCAGGACTGTCTGGCAGTCTCGTATGCGGGCCTGCCGACTGATGGCTCCGCATACGAAGAGTCGATTTCGTTGAAAGCAACTGGCCCTTTTCCTCCTGCCGATGTTACAGGAACAAACTCCTGCTCCTACCGCATGGTTCGCGGCGGAGATTGGGGCGATCCGCCTTCGATGATTCGTTCCGCGTTTCGGAACTATGGTCCGGGACCAGGAACTACGCTCGGGAGTTATCGCAGCGGCGGCGTGGGTTTTCGCGTCGCCAGGACCCTGGACTAGCGTTTCCCGTCCCGTCGTTTAAGGGCGGACCAGCGCAGACCGGGAAACCCGCAACAAACGGACGCCTGCTGCCCGCCAGGAGCTAACCAGCGGCGATGAACGGAAACTCTAGCTGTCCGATCTGTGAGACGGTCGAGCGCGCAGGGCGCGGGAGGAACCAGAACTTTCCCCGGTTCGCCTGGCCGCCGGTCAACCGAAAGCTGCTGACGGAAAGAAAAAATCTTTCTTAGGCATCGTCTGCCTGCTCGACCCAATTTAGTTCTGCAAGAAATTCTCTGATCTACGTTCTAACTTCATGCAGCCCCGCGTTCCTGCTATCTCCAGTACGCAGTTGCCAAGTCCCGCGCACCGGCCTCGGCAACTCTCTGCCACCTCTGGGCATCTCTGTATCCATTGCAGCAAGTCAGCAATCAGGTATCTGTCCCGTTACCCGAATTCAACCAGTAGTTCCTGAAAAGAGGCCCTCTTCATGAACTCGTCACATTGCTCTGCCCAGTCCTATGCTCGAAAATTAAATTTCGCGATCGCCCTTTCCCCATTGCACGTTTTGCTTCCCGCACTGCTGTTGCTGACATGTTTGGCCGCGCCATCCGGGAGCAATGCCCAGACGGGACCAACTGAAAAATCGCCTCACTCCGCAGGTTGGGTCGTCCTCTCGCTCGACGACTACCGCCTCCTCCACTCCCGCGCTTATCCATCGGACCACCCCGATTCTCCGCCCGTTGACGCCACACTCACGCGCGTCGATTACGACCTCCGCATCGCCGGAGATCTTGCCACTGGTCGCGCCACGTTAACCGTTGACGTTCTCAAAGATGGATGGGTCCGCGTCCCGATCCCCGCCGGCCTTGTGGTCCGCGAGGCGCGCCTCGACGGTAAACTTGTCTCTTTGGTTCCCGCAGCCGCCCAGTCTGCCGGCGCAAGATCCAATCAACTTACCGTTCTGCTTTCCAAACCCGGCCGCAGCATCGTGCAACTCGATATCGCCTTCCAGGTCGCGCTCTCCGCCGGTGAAGAAAGCATCACACTCCCTGCGACCAGCTCTGGAGTTACCCGCGCCAGCGTCAATCTTCCGCGTCAAGGCGTTGATGTTCGTCTCAGCGGCGGCCTTCTGTCCGATAAGTCGGAATCTTCCACCGATAGCAAATGGATCGCATACAGTCGCGGCAACTCCCCGCTAACCTTCACTTGGCACCGCAAACTTGAAGACCACCACGCCACTCTCCCGCTGCGCATGCGTGGTGGGCTGACAGAACTCGTTGGTCTCGGCGAAGACACCACCTCCATCAACGCCGAAGTAAATCTCACGATCACCCAGGGTGTCGCCCGCGAAGCCAAATTGGAAATCCCGGACAAGATCACCATCAATCAAGTCCTCGGCGCATCCGTCTCCGATTGGGAAGTCACATCCGGTGAATTGACCGTCACCTTCCTCGAACCTGTCGAACAATCCGCCCGATTCGTTATTACCGCCGAAACTCGTCTCCCGCGCGATGGTCAGATGGACATCCCGCTGCTCCGTCTCCTCAACACGGAACACGAAACTGGCGGCATCGCCGTGGAAGTCCTCGGCGCCGGCGAAATCAAAGACGTAAAATCCGCTGGCCTTGAAAGCGCCGACGCCAGCGATCTCGGCGAACTCATCGCCAGCCGGCAATCTCCATCGCTCGCGGCGTTCCGTTTCCGCGCCGCCAACACCGCTCCCGCGCGCGCACTCGCCGTCAACGTAGCCCGCTACACCCCGCAAGCCGTCCTGATGGCTAACATCGAAGAGGCTCGCTACAACGTCCTCATCAGCAAAGAAGGCAAGCTGCTGGTACAAGCTCGCTACGCCGTCCGCAACAACCAAAGAAATTTTCTCAAGATTACTCTTCCTGCCGGCGCAACACTGTGGAGCGCCACGCTCTCCGGCCAGCCCGTTCGCCCGGGCCAATCGCCCGACGGCGCGCTCCTCCTCCCGCTCGAAAAAGCCCGCGCCGGTGAAGACGCTCCGCTGTTCGCCGTCGAAGTTCTCTACATCAGCCGTGACGCCGCCTGGACCGACAAAGGCCAGTCAAGACTCACGCTCCCCGCTCTCGATCTCCCCATCTCTCGTACCGGCCTTCACATTTTCAACCCTCCGCTGTTCCGAGTCAGTTCTTCGCCCGGCACTTTCCGTTCCCAAAATTACGAAGATCCTTCATCCCCAGTTCTCAGCCCGGAACTCAGCCATGGTGGAGAAGCAGCCGGCGTTGGCTACGGCACAGGTTCCGTACTATCCGCGGGCATTGGCGCTGCTGATGCCGCCGCTAGAACCGGTGCTCTCAACAATGTTCCGGCCCAATCCACCCAAACACTCGTAGACGAATACCGTGCCAAATCCGTCTCCGGACGCGTCTCCGGCATCCTCCCTATCCACGTCGCGTTCCCGGAAGTCGGCCCCTCGCTGTTTTTCGTCTCCGAACTCACCAGTGAATCGCAGGCAGCAACTATCGAACTGACCTATCAGCGCGACAAAAAGGCAGGTGGCAAGTGAAAAAACTCATCGCACTCCTCGCAGTTCTTTTTTCCATCTCCACATCTGCTCAAGAAAACTCCGGAGGCCCGCGCATCCCTGCTCCCGGTAACGTCACGCTGACTCTGGATGAATACAATCATCTTGTCGAACTCAGCCGCACCGGGCGCCGCCTCGACGCTCCTCCGACTCCCTACTCTCTAAAACGCGCCGACCTGAAACTCCGCGCCACGACCGATTCCGTGCAAGGCACGCTCGATTTCGCAGGCGAACTTTTCAACAAAGGTATGGCTCGAGTTCCGCTCACCACCGACTTCACCATCCTCGATGCCCGGCAGGACAAAAAACCTCTTCCGCTTGAACAGGAAAACAACGTTGACTCCGCCATCCTCGCCGGCCCCGGCGATTTTTCCATAGCTCTGGACGCCGCTCTCCAACTCAGTACACAAGCCGGCCGGGCCTACTTCTCCATCCCCGCTCCGCAAGCCGGCAGCGTACGCCTGACACTCACCGTCCCCGGCAATAACACCGTCGTCCACCTCTCGCGCGGCATCATCACCAACCGAGCCTCGGAGAACGGCCAAACTACCATCGAAGCCACGCTCATCCCCGGCCAACTCGCCAACGTCTCCTGGGCCACTCATGAAATCACGACGCCCATCGCCCAAAAAGAATCGCGTTTCCTCTCCGACGTCAAGACGCTGTTCTCCGTCAGCGAAACGGAGCTGCGCGTGGCCGTCCTCGCGGACATTACCGTAGTCCAAGGCGAGCCCACGCAATTCCATGTAGACATTCCCGCCGGCTACGAACTCAACGGCGTCACCGGCGCATCCGTCGACTCCAGCGAAGTCCAGTCCGGCATTCTCGGCATTACCGTCCGCGCCGCTGCCCAACGTACCCACCAATTCCTGATCACGATGGACAGATCCCTCACCGCCACCAAAGTCGACGCCCCATTCCTCAGCTTTAAAGAAGCGCAACGTGAAACCGGCGAAGTCCTGGTCGAAGGCTCCGGAACGATCGAACTCACCGCCACCGAAAACGCCAATCTCAAACGCATGGACATCAAGGAAACCAACTCGTTCCTCCGTTCCATGGCCCGCTTCCCTGTCCACGCATCGTTCCGCTATCACAAACAACCTTCAGAATCTCCAGCCCTGGCTCTTGCCTGGACCCGTTTTCCCGACAGCAGCGTACTCGCCGCCGTGGCCGAACACGCCACCATCACGACCCTGGTCACCTCAGAAGGCAAATCTCTGACCGAAGTAAAACTCCTCATGAAAAACCAGGCGCAACCCTTCCTGAAAGTCTCTCTGCCCCCCGGTGCCAGCATCCTCTCCGCCGATGTCGCCGGAGAAAAGGTGAAGCCCGTCGAAGGTCCCGACGGCAACCGCGTCCCGCTGCTCCGCCCCGGCTTCCGTCCCACAGACTCCTACCTCGTCACCTTCGTATTCCTCCATTCCGGCGCACCATTCGCCAAAAAAGGTGGCTCCGAGATCTCCCTCCCCAAAATGGACGTCCCCATCACCGTCTTGCAATGGGAACTGTTCTTGCCCCAGCAATACAAAGTGACCGACTTCGGCGGGGATGCCATCGCGGCAGGCCTGGTTTCCGGAGGTTTTGAAGACGAAACAGCGATACCTTTAAGCGGCCGCGTCGGGTACCGAACCGATGGCAGCGACGCTGCCGAGCGCTTGCTCCCCGGCCAATTGGGTGGCGTTGTCGCGGACTCGTCCGGCGCCGCCATCACCAATGCCCTGGTTACGGTCGTACATCTCGATTCCGGCACCGTCTATCGTGCGCGCAGCGATGCCACGGGCCGCTGGACAGTCTCGAATATCCCCGCTGGAAGAGTCCGCGTCACCACGGACGCCCAGGGATTCAAGGGTCTTGCCAGGGAAATTGCCTACGATCCCAGCCGTCCTACTCGTTACAGCTTTCCACTGCAACCGGGAAGCGTAAGCGAAACAGTCGAAGTCACAGCCGAGGCCCCCTCGGTTGACACGTCTACGGCATCCCTGATGACTCTGGCACCGGGCAGTGCGCAACTCTCCAAGAATTCTAAAGACCGTAAGAAACTTGAAGCCGACCAAAACGCCACCGTCTCGAGCAATGTCGTCAATCTCCAGCGCCGCGTTTCCGGCGTCCTTCCCATCCGTGTCGACGTCCCCAAAGCAGGCACGTCCTTCCGCTTCGTCCGTCCACTGGTCCTGGACGAAGAAACCAAGGTTAGCTTCACCTATAAAACAAAATGATCAGCTGACCTTGTCGTCTGGAGTCTGTTGCAGGCCACTGTCCAAAAGGAGATTTTCGCGCCGTTGTGGCAAACATTGCGGATACTTTTCTTGAAGAAATTCAATTAGTTTTTCGCGCACATGACACCGCAAATCAAACGCTTTCGAAGCGTTCGAAGCGCTCATCAGCGCGCGGATTTGCATGGTCCTTTCCGTCAAATCGGTAACCTGCAATCCCCACGTTTTTCCGTCCCATAGTTGCGAGGACTTCAGCAAGCGTTGCAATTCGCTGCGCAGCTCTTCGACCGGCAAAGAATAATCAACGTAAATCATCGCCGTCCCCAATAAATCCGACGTGGTGCGGGTCCAGTTTTGAAAAGGCTTCTCGATAAAATATGTCAGCGGCAATATCAGCCGCCGCAAATCCCACAGCCGCACGACCACATACGTGGTCTCAATCTCTTCAACCCATCCCCATTCGCCTTCGACAACCACCGAATCATCAATGCGAATCGGCTGCGTTATTGCCACCTGCAATCCCGCTATCAAACTCGCCAGTGTGGGCCGTGCTGCCATACCGACAACCAGTCCGGCCAGTCCCGCGGAGGCCAGAACACTCGCGCCGATATTCCTTACGCTTGGAAAGGTCATCAGCATTACGGCCAGGGTCACCACCGCCACCAACATCACCACGATCCGCTCGATCACCTGGGTCTGCGTGCGAATCCGCCGCGCCGTTAGATTGTCCGCCGACGCCATCGAGTACCGCGAGAAAATCACGTCGCTGACCACTTCCGTCAAAGCTACAAATCCCCATCCGATCGACGCAATGACCGCCAGCCCCAGAAAGTGCTGCAGTCCGTCACGCAATTTGTCCGGCAAAAGAGCCAAAGGCAGTGCCAGCACAATTGCCAGCAGCGGAAAGACGACCCTGGCCGGAGTCTTGACATGTTTAACGAGAGAATGTTGAATCGTTGCGCCACGCCGCAATGTGAATTTTTCAACCAGCCAGAAAATCAGTGAATGAAACAGCACGGCCAAAAACACCGCGGCGCTCAGCAGCACCACGGAAAACAGCCACGGCCGCGTATCACCCCAGATGGTGTGCATCGCAATTCACCTCTTCCCACAGGTCTCGCCGAGTGGCGCAACACGCTGCGCCCCAGCTCGGTTTCTAAATAGGAATTCGATTTTCCGTTGTGAGTTTCATCGCGGATTCCAAATGCGCGGGACTTGCGGCGCCTCTCTGCTTAAAACGGCGTGTGGTTCGCAACGCTGCCCGGCAGAATTTTGTGTTTCACGCTGGGCCAGAACTCCTGATAGGCATTGTCGGCCATGCGCGCGACAAATCCCCACAATGTGCGTGTCAGCGCTGCGTTGGTCGTCGCTTCGCTGTCTGCCCGCCACGTATTGGAAAGAAAATTGTTTCCCGGAATTGCGATGTACCTCGCATACGCAGGTTCCAAGTGTCCGTCCCGCCTTCTCGCGGCAAACGTCATCACCATTACGTTGCGGATTCGTCTGCCGAACGGCTGACCTTCGGCTCTGAAATAACGCGGATCTTCTCCCCAGACCGCTCCGAACCCGGCTTCCATCGCGTTACTGGTAGCCACACCCGTGAAGCGCATTCCGTAGCGTTTGGCAAAGCCCGCGAAATGCGGTTGGTATTCCTCCGGCTTGTTGCGTGCCGTTCCAATTCCCGCGGTAAATAGTCCGGCCAGCAAACTTTCCGGGCCAACGGAACGCACGAAAAACCATGCCATCCGTTTCTCGCCAGAAATAGGAAGGTAAGCCTGCTGTGTTGTTGGACTTTTCCTGATGCTGTCGGCCGGTACCGGTGCATCGGGTTTCTCGGCGTCCGGTTTCTCCTGTTTTTCTTGTTCCGGAGCCTGTTTCGAAACGTCTTCCGACGCCTGCGCACTGCTTGATTCACAAAGTACCAAGGAAACGAGAGAAAGGTACAGCAAAACACGTAGAGTTCCGTTGGGCCTGGTCATAGATGCTTGGATGCGCCGCCGAACCTGAAGGGCGTTTTCAATTTGATAAATTTTTCTCTAGAGATTATCGATAAAAAACTGGGTCACCCGCTGGAACAGAACCCGCCGCGCTTCTGGATCGCTTACGCCGTGTCCGCGTCCGGGAAACGGCATCACTTCCACGGTCTTTCCCGTCTCCAACAGCTCATCAATCACTCGCAGAGTGTTCGAAAAATGCACATTGTCATCGCCCGTTCCGTGGGCAATCAATAATTTCCCCCGCAAGCCCTTGGCATTCTCTACCGGGGAAGAGGCGTCGTAACTCACATCGTGTTCGGGCAGGAGGCCCAAATATCTTTCCGTGTAAATCGAATCGTAGTAGTGCCAGTCTGAAACCGGCCCTCCAGCAAAGGCCGCCTTGAAGTCTTCCGGATCCTCAAACATCGCATGAAGCACCATATGCCCGCCATAGCTCCAGCCCCAGATGCCGATCCGTGCCGGATCCACAAAGGGCAAACCCTTTAGATACGTGACGCCATCCCGCTGGTCGGACATTTCCTGGGCCCCCAGGCGGTAATGAATGAACTCTTCAAACAAGTGCCCGCGTCCTGCAGAACCGCGATTGTCCAGCGCGAAAACAAGGTACCCTTTTTGCGCCATCAACTGGTGCCACAGATACGTTGGACCTTGCCACTGGTTCGTCACCACCTGCGCGTGCGGTCCTCCATACGTATAAACGAGAACCGGATAGCGCCTTTCTGGATTGAAGTCCGGTGGCTTGATCATCATGGCATTAAGCTGAGCTCCGTCGTGCGTCGTAACCGACAGAAATTCAACGGGTGAAAGATGATAGTCGGCCAGTTCGGCGACTTGATTTTCATTGATGCTCGCAATTTTCCCGCCATTCGCGCGATACAACTCTTGTCTCTGCGGCGTAGCTGAGTCGGAAAAAGTGTCGACAAATGCGGAAACGTCCGGCGCAAAGCTTGTTGCGTGGGTGCCATCCGCCTTGGTTATGCGCGAAAATCCGCTGCCATCCAATCCCACTCTGTAAAGATGTCGTTCCAACGGGGACTTCTCCGTCGAACGGAAATACACAATGCCTTTTGCCTCATCAACGCCTTCGAGTGCTGTAACTTCCCATTCGCCCTTGGTCAATTGAGCTTGTTGTTTTCCATCGATTCCGTAGAGGTAGATATGCCGGTAGCCTGATCGCTCGCTGGACCACAGAAAGCGCTTTCCATCTTTCAAAAAATGCAGGTCGTCGCTGAGGTTAATCCAATAATCGTCTTTGTCGGTCAGCACGACGTGCGATTTTCCGCTGGAAGCGTCGGCAAGCAACAACTCAAGGACGGTTTGCGGACGATTCAGTCTCTGAATTGCAACTTGCCGGGAATCTGGAAGCCAGTTCACTCGCGGAATATAGATTTCGTTTTGCGCTCCGGTGTCCATCAATTTCGCCGCACCACCGTTTACAGGTGCCACATACACATGAACAATCGGATTCGCTCCGCCGGCCACCGGATACCGCTGCATTTCCGAGCCGCCATCGAAGGAATTGAAATCGACCAGTGGAAATTGCGATACCTTGCTTTCATTCATTTCCAGGTATGCAATTGCGGAGGAATCCGGAGCCCACCAGTACGCGGTTTGAATCTCAAGTTCTTCCGGGTAAACCCAATCCAGTTCGCCTTTGCGAATCTCCTCCGTACCGCCTTTGGTGAGAGCGCGTTCTTTGCCGCTTGCCAGATCCACCAGCCAGACATTGTGTTGGCGCACAAAACTTACCGTCCGGCCATCCGGAGAAATCTTGGCATCGGCAATTGCTTCCTTGCCGCTGGTCAGCGTCTTCGCCGTCTGTGTTTTAACGTCGTACCAAGCCAGAGAGCTGGTTCCCACAAAAAGCAGGGCGTCCCCTTTCGGTGACCATCGGTATTCGGCTGGCGCGTGGCGCCCGAGACCGGTCGCCTGGGTCTTCTTGGTCGCTTCTGCGGGCAAAGCCGATTCCAATTTGTCGGAAGAAATCAACGTTTGCCGCTCTCCGTTGCTCGCATTGAGTACCCAAAACTCCGAGTGCGCTTCCTTACCCGTGCCCTTGGTCTCAAAATAACTAATCTGTTTGCTGTCGGGAGTCCATGCCAGTCCGCGCGTCAATTTTCCGTTCAAACTGGGTTGCGAATAAATGCGCTGAACGGTCAGGGCCTTGCCCCCGCCGTGAGCTGCCGGCGCAACCTCTTGCGCTCGAACACCCGACAGCGCCACGACACCCAGCGCCGCTACCACCATCCACCGCACTCGCGCTACCAGCATCTCGCCCTCCGCCTTCATCGAATCTCCCCCGGCCCCGGTCTCAAAATTCCCCTGTTTTGCCAAACACCAGTTCCGCATCGGTAGCGCAGACCGGACTGCCAGTGCCGCCCCGAAACAGCACATCTCTGATTTCGCAAATTCTCCACCGCTATCCCGGAGGCCAGTCGAACGTTCGCCCCCCGAGCAGGTGCAAATGCAAATGGAAAACCGTCTGTCCTGCCCCTTCACCGCTGTTGAATAAAGTCCGATAGCCGGAAAGAAGATTTCTCTCACGGGCAATTTGCGCGGCAACTAGATGCAGCTTCCCGATAACCATCTGATCTGCCGTAGTAGCTTCATTCAAAGAAATAAAATGCTTCTTCGGACACAGGAGAATGTGCGTGGGCGATTGTGGATTGATATCTTCAAATGCGAACACTTCGTCATCTTCGTACACCAGCTTTGCGGGAATTGTCCTCGCTGCGATTTTGCAAAACAAGCAGTCCGCTGCCATCAATTTTCTCCCGGTGCAGGTGTTTCATCCAGCCTTACGACAGTTGGAATCAGCGCTTCTTTTGCACGGAGCTGTTCTCCAAGCTCGGTCGCGGCTTCTTCGCCGGAAACCTTTCCAACCCGTACGCGATAGAAGGTTCCTTCTGGCAAATCAAATTGCTGGATAAAAATCGGCGAGTAGTTCGCATCCAACCGCAGTTTCAATCGTTCCGCATTCGCGCGTTCGCGAAACGCTCCGACTTGCACCGTAAAAAACCCGACTGTCGGATCAATGCCTGGTGAAAGAATCTCGATCCGCACAGGTACGACTCCCGGCCCCACAGATTCAATTTCTTTTGCAGCTGCAAACGACAAATCAATAATGCGATTGTCGACAAATGGACCCCGGTCCGTGATTCGCACCGTCGTGGTTTTTCCGTTGTTCAGATTCGTCACGCGAACCATCGTCTCAAACGGCAGAGTTTTGTGCGCCGCCGTGAGTTTGTACATGTCATAAATTTCGCCGTTGGATGCGTGCCTCCCGTGGAACGGAACGCCGTACCAGGAAGCTTCACCTTCCTCCGTGTACCCTGCGGGGACTGCAATACTGTCCGTTTTTTTCCGTTTTGCCGATCCGGAGGGTTTCCCTGGACTCGGCGCAACATCCGTGGAATTCCTTGCTTTTTCTTCCGCTTTTGCCGAGGTAGGCGCAGGCTCAAGGGGAGGAGGTTGTCGTCGATCCGCCACCGGATTTCGCGAAGCGCAGCCAATCAGAAAACAACCAAGCAGCAGGACGGAAAATGCCCGAGACCTGGAGCGAAGCTTCGCGTAGTTCAAATTGCCGCCCGCATCAAGGCTTCTTGCTTTCCGAATTTTGTGCAGAGCGGGCCGCGTAACGCGATTCCAGCTTCGATGCCGCGCTCGTCAATTTCTCGCTGACTTCCCGCAAAAAAATTGCCGTACGTTTCTCGGTTTCCGGCGCCAGATCTTCTTCAATGTAGCGCCGGACTTTTGCCAGCTCTTCGTCCAGCCGCCGACCAATATCTTCAAGGTTGTCCATAATTGTACGGCCCCCGACCTGCAAATCCTGTTTGCTGCGGCCACCCAGAAAAACTGCAATTCCCCCGGCCATTTTCCGTACCTGGCTTTGTTACACGCCGCCACAAGAGAAACTGCGGCGACTTGGGTATTATAGGAACGCTGCAAGCGGGTCGCAAGGAGGAGAATTGCCACTTCCCTATCACTGGCAGATGCGCGTCGAACGCTGGAAACGCCAGCTTCGCGGACTTTTCGGATCGAACGATGAACCATCCCAGCCACGTCCAAAAATTTGCCCTTCCTGCGGTACCTTGGTTGGCATCAGAGCTACCCGCTGCCACGAATGCGGCACCAGCCTCACCTTCTCCATGGCGGCGCTCAGCAAATCCTTCGGCGGCTACTTTGGCGGCCGGGCCCCCGCCACCACGATTCTTCTCGTCGCCAACATCATGTTGTTTGGCGTGAGTCTGGTTGCCACCATGCAGGCCGGCGAAGCGGGAGGTCTCAGCACCCTGTGGGGTCTTAACGGCGAAATCCTGTACCGCCTGGGGGCCACCTCGCAGTCTGCAGTTATCTATCACCACGAGTGGTGGAGGCTCGTAACTGCCATGTTTTTGCATAGTGGGCTGATTCACATTGGCTTCAACATGGTCATCCTGATGGATATCGGCCCGGTGGTTGAAGAGGTATATGGCTCGGCGCGCTTTCTTTTTCTCTATACCGTCACCGGAGTCATCGGATTTCTGCTCAGCGCCTACCTGGGGCATTCCTCGGTTGGCGCCAGCGGCGCAATCTTGGGCTTGGTCGGCCTGATGATCGCAATCACCACCAAGCGCGGAGGGTCGGCGATGCAAGCTCTGCGGGCGCGGCTGGTTTCCTGGGTCATTACAATTTTTGTACTTGGATTCATGCTCAGTGGATTACGCACGGACAATTGGGCGCATTTCGGCGGCGTAGCATCCGGATTTGCACTCGGCAAATTGTTCGCTGATCGCGAACCGATGAATGGCCAAGAACGAAATACAGCTTACACACTGGGCCTGATTGCCGGCGTCGCGATTATCGCGAGTTTCGCATTGATGCTGCTGCACTTTCACGATCGCCTTCCGGTAACCTGATGTCGGATGGCTCGGTCCTAAAACCTGGTACCGCGCGGTTACTCCCGCCGCACTGTTTTGCTACTCACGCCGCCATTTTGAGTTAACCTGAATACGGGAATGCTGCCAAAGTCATGGATATTCATTCAATCGTCGTCGTTAGCTTGCACACTCCCAAAGAGAAAATCTGGGGAGAATTGCTGTCGCTCAATCCTTCCGGAGTTACCATCCGCGGAATGGATCTAAATTCGTTTGATCATTTTGTGCGCCAGATTAACGAACCAGACGGAGAGCGCACGGGCATTCCCACAATATTTTTTCCAATGAGCCGAGTCGAACGTGTTTCACTCGACGAACCTTCCGGAACCATTCCTTCAATGAACGAACTGTTCGCCCGCAAAGTTGGAAGAACGTTGACCGACTACCTTGCACAGTTCGCCTGACGGAATTCTTGTTCCCAAAATCAGCGCCGGCATCGCGCCGTGACGCGAACTGAGTTATCCTCTCTCACGCCATGCAAGGTCGCATCTGGACGGTACCCAATCAGATTACGTTTCTCCGGCTCGGCTTTCTGCCGTTCATCCTGATTCTTATCGACTATGAGCATTACCGATGGGCGCTGCTCGTTCTGGTGATTGCCGGGCTTTCCGATGGCATCGATGGTTTGTTGGCCCGGCGACTGAATCAGCGTTCTTCGCTTGGCGCTTATCTCGATCCGATTGCCGACAAGCTGCTGCTCTCCTCCTCTTTCGTAATTCTGGCGTTCAAGAAGAAGATTGCATGGTGGCTGACGATTATGGTTTTGAGCCGCGACGTTCTGTTGCTGACGGTGGCCATCGTGATTATTTTGATTGCGGGTTATCGCGCGTTTCCGCCGAGTATCCTCGGGAAATTTACTACGGCCTTCCAGATCATTCTGGTTTTTGCGATTGTTCTGGCCGAAGCGTATCCCGATCTGCAGCTTGCGTCTGCGAACCGCGCGCTAATTTATCTGGTTGCCGCTCTTACGACTGTTTCTGGATTCCACTATTCGTTCGCGATTGCGCGAAAACTCAGTTCGTAAATTTCATTCCCGATCAAACCGGCATTTGTTTGGGCCCGCCGGGCAGTAGAATTAATTGTGGTTCCGTCAAGGACTGGACCTGGTCGAGGGTGGAGTCTGCGGCCAGTTCGCAGAGGACGAGACCTGCCGGAGTTACGTCGATCCAGGCGAGTTCGGTAACGATGTGATCGACGACTTCGACTCCGGTCAGCGGGAGCGTGCATTTTTTCAGAATCTTGGGTTTGTTGTCGCGGGTGGCGTGCTCCATGGTAACGAAGACGCGTTTGGCGCCGGCGACGAGATCCATGGCGCCGCCCATGCCTTTGAGCATTTTGCCCGGAATGGCCCAGTTCGCGAGAGTTCCCTTTTCATCCACCTGCAGCGCGCCGAGGACGGTGAGGTCGACGTGGCCGCCACGAATCATGGCAAAAGAATCGGCGGAGGAAAAATAACTTGTCCCCGGAATCTGGCTGACGGTCTCCTTTCCCGCATTGATGAGGTCGGGATCGACTTCTGAATCCAGCGGATAAGGTCCCACGCCCAGCATGCCATTTTCCGATTGCAGGATTACATCCATCCCCTGCGGCACATAGTTGGCCACCAGCGTCGGCATACCAATTCCCAAATTGACATAGAAACCGTCACGCAATTCCAGTGATATGCGTCTGGCAATCCGTTCCCGTTTTTGTTCTTCAGTTAAAGTCATTGGGCTCCCTATCTCGCGCCGATGATTTCAGATCGGACTGGCGTTGCCTGGGAATCTCCTCCACATTGAGCGAATAAATCTCGTCCACCGGGCACGGCCTGCGGGAACTCTTTTCTGGATCTTGGCCTTCTGCGGTCCAGAGCGGCGGATAGATGGAGAACGCTTGATCTCCGTTGAGTGCGGCAACTCTGAGTTCCCAACCCTTCCAGCGCACAGATTCATAGAAAGGAGCCAAACCGGAGCTGAACGACCAAACAAGAAACTGGCCGTAATTCATTTCCTGCATGGATTCCCAGCTCAGTGTGTCGGGAGCGAAATAAAAAACTCGACCGTCGGCTGGACCGAAGGCACCTCCGTTCAGAGCGAAAAACCCACCAATCACATCATCGGCAATCAACCAAAATCCCAATGAGCGGCCAGCTTTGGTCATCGAGCGCCCGCGATTCCAGGTGGCAATTGATCTGGGCAAGCGGGGATGCCCCGAGCCGAGAACGCGAAGCCATCCGTGGTCAATTAGCAGCCCACCCGCGTGATAGACAAGAGCGCCCATCGAACTGCGAACCGACACCTGAGTTTCCAGCAGGGATTGTTCACGATGGGTCTCATCCGGAGGGAGCACTTCTACAATGTTTGTGGAGGCTTGAATCCAATTTTGCACTGCAGGCCACGCCGGGTCGTCCACTGCCAGTAGATCTTGCAGTGTCAGTTTGCCGAACAGGAATTCTTCGTTCATCAAATTATCCGCATAAAAGTCAACCCTTGCGCACCGTGCGGCGCTCGATGCGTTTTTCGTAGTGGGTGCCTTGGAAAATGGCGTCAACGTAGATCCCGGGAGTGTGGATTTGGTCGGGGTCGAGCTGCCCGAGTTCGACGAGTTCTTCGACTTCGGCGATGACGTAGTCGGCGGCGGTGGCCATCATGGGATTGAAGTTGCGGGACGTTTTGCGGTAGACGAGATTGCCCCAGCGATCGCCCTTGTGGGCTTTGACGAAAGCGAAGTTGCCTCGGATGCCGCGTTCCATGACGTATTGGCGGCCGTCAAACTCGCGGGTTTCTTTGCCTTCGGCGACCAGGGTGCCGTAGCCGGTGGGAGTGTAGAAAGCCGGAATGCCAGCGCCGCCTGCGCGGAGCCGTTCAGAGAGCGTGCCTTGGGGATTGAGTTCGAGTTCGAGTTCGCCGTTGGTAACTAATTTCTCGAAGAGTTTGTTTTCCCCGACATAGGTGGAGATCATTTTCTTGACCTGGCGATTTTGCAGGAGCAGGCCGATGCCGAAGTCGTCGACGCCGGCGTTGTTGCTGACGACGGTGAGATCTTTGCTGCCGCGGCGGCGCACCGCGGCGATGAGATTTTCCGGAATGCCGCACAGACCGAATCCGCCCATCAGGATGGTAGCGCCGTCGTGGAGATTGGCGAGAGCGTCGTGGGGAGAAGAGATGCGTTTGTCCATGAGGTTTCCGAGTTTACTCCACGCGGGACATTTGCGGGAGAGGATGAGTGGATTTCGGTGCTACCTCCTGCCTCCTCAAAGGGCAATCGAGTGCGGAACTGGCGGAAAACAGCGGAGTGGAATTTTAGCGCGCGCAAAAGAGCGAAAAAGGGCTGCCGCGCTCCCCAAAGGGGTGTGGTAAAACTGGGACGCGCCCGAAGCTCAGCCGGATAGAGCATCTGCCTTCGAACACGAGGCGAATTCAACTGAAGTCGTTGTAACGGTTGCGCTTATGAGTCTCGAACCTTCCTTGGCAGGCTCGTCGTTGCTCCAATTAGGTACAGAAGAATGCGCGAGAAAATCAGAGCTTGGGGCGCAGAACAAAACATTGTTGGGATACTGTCGGCTAACTAGAATCGGCTTCTCTACCCTTGACCCACCAGAAAGCAACAGCCGGACCAAGGACAAAAAATATCAGAAAGCTTCTAACGGCGTCGGAAAGGCTATGAAGTTGCCATGCCCGCACGAGTCCGTACACTCCTGGGCTGATAGTTGCAACGAGCATAAAGAATAACTCTTGTTTTTTATTCAACTTTACTGGCATTCCGTCGTTTTCCCTAACTCGGCCCAGATCGTACGCCATCATTTCCCCAACGTCATAGTAAATTCCACTAAATTAAACCAAGCAAACCGTTCCGTATGCGGTGCTGCCTGACGGCCTCCCGGCACTTTCATCATTCACGGCTGGATAAGATCCATCATCAGGTACGTTTTCGCCCACCCCGGCACCTTGCCATGAACGAATCGTGATAGTGTAATGTGGTTACTAATCATTGTGGGTAATATAAAAATGATGGAAACAAGAAAGCGAATCATTCTTGTTGTTGACGACAATTCAGACCATCGTAAAGCGTTTCGAATCCTATTGGAGAATGGCGGATACTCCGTAGTCGAATGCGAATCGGGAAAAGACGCACTGAAAACCCTCGAAAAGAAGAATTTCGATTTGATGACACTCGACTTGAGCATGCCCGATGTGAATGGGTTAGAGGTATTAGGTGTGGTTCGCTCCAAGTATCCACAACTCAAAATAGTTGCGGTCTCAGGTTTCCTGCAAGGGAAAATGGATCAGGTCGCCAGGTTGCTGGGAGCCGTTGCTACACTCGAGAAGAACGTGGCTACAGATTCGCTTCTGACCGTTGTTGACGGCCTTCTCAAAAATCCAAAGTAACTCGCTTTAAAAAACAAGTCACAAAAATATCAAAGTTATGTCGTGGCATGATTGGGAAGGAGACCGGCCAAAATCGTGCATGCTTTTCAACGGCGTGGTGATCGTGACCGACCAGCCTAAGGCTCTGACCCCAGGTCGATGTCATGTATCGTTGGTTATCTCAATACTGATGCCGCGAGCCGCGATGCCGAGTTAGAAAAGCGGCTCCAAGAAGCGGAGACAGTCGGCGTTGGATTCGAAATTCCGGCTTACGTTGCTCCTATGTGCTCCAAAACTTTGAACAAAAGAGAGGTTGCGATAGCAGCATAACTAGTGTGAAATAATGGAGTTGCCAAGGATGCGCCCGTAGCTCAGCTGGATAGAGCATCTGCCTTCGAAGCGCAGCCGCCACTTCCAACGACTCCATCCAATATTTCTAACTATCAATGTTTCCAACAAATCGGGGCATCTGCTTTCGCTCAAAGCTAACTCGAATGGGTTGAAAACGTTGGATTCTGGCACAGTTGTGGCACAGCCCGACGCCTTTCTTTGAAGGCTGTTCACGGAAACCTCGCGCGGATTGTTCGCCTACTATAACCCTCCGATATGACTTCCTTGGAACTACCCAGAGCCTATGTCCGTTCACAAGTGGCGCAAAAGTGCAGTTCTGTGCATTCACGAAAAACGAGTTCAAGAGGAAGACGTTCGACATCGAAGAAACCCTGGTACGGGACGCCAACCAACTGATTCTGTTCAATCTTTAACCGGACAGCTGTGAGTTCATATATGCACAAGCCATACTTCTGATTTCACGCTAGTGCTAGCCCGTCTTTGCAATCGCGGCGTTTAATTAATCTACATCAATCATATTGGTCATCCGTGTGCGTCAAAATTCATCAAAATACGCGTAAACAATATGATTTCAAGTGTGTTCAAAGGTACGTAAAAGACCAGACCTAAATGTTGGGCGTGCCTAGAGACGAACACGTATATCGCTGCATGAACGAATAGTAGTGCACCGACGATTGCCCAAAATGAAAACCTTTTCCAGGCATGCCGAAACCACGAAATGATGAATCTGTAGGGCACCCCTCTAAAACTGGACACCTGCCAAGTGTAGGATAGGGGCCTCCGAACGAGGAGGCAGCATGGGTCGTAAAGCGCAGGTGAAACGAAGTCCGGAAGAGAAGTGGGAAATTCTCCAGGAAGGTCAGAGAATTCCCGCCGGAGGACGTAGAAAAGCATTTCAGATGGACCGTGGCATTGTAGCTTTTATGTAGCGGACAGCAAAGTGCGACTTAATCAATAAAATAGTGCCTTGTAGCGGTGTAGCGGATAGAAAGGGGGTAATCAAAAGCCGGGTACGTCCGGTATCTATGCCAAGGAAAAGTAGTGCGAAAAAGCAAGACTGGCGAGCAGAAGCCATGAATATACCTTTTTAAACTAAAGCTTGCGGCCGGAAACGCACTCGTCGGTACAAACGGCAGTTGCATCGCCAGGCTGGACGCGCCGAGCAGCAGAAGGAGGCGGCATGTTGCGTGAACTACCCTCAATCTAGCTATTCAGAGCTGAGAAAGGAAAATGTCTCGCGGCTAAACGCAACGACGAAAACGTCGTGCGAGGTTGTTTTGTGCGCGTGAGATGGTAGGTTGAAAAGGTGAGCTGGATTAGTGCGATTCGAACGCACATTCCCCCGCGATGCGCGGGGATCTTGACACTAGAAGATCCATCCAGCCCGGCCCGAGGATACTACGATCGCGAATTAACGTGAAGCCGTTTCCGTTGGCGATTGCGCGGTTTTCTCAGAACGTGGATATAGTTTGCCACCGTGGGGTCGACCGGCGTTCTCCATGCTCCCTGTTCGCGAAGAAGTAATTTGAGCCCCGTGGCGGCATGTACGTTTGGTTGAGGTGAAGTAGGCATTCCTAACCGCAGATGTTTAAAAGTGTCCAACCGCGCTCGCCTTCGAACATCTTGAGCGATAGTACCCTTGGCTCTCTTGCCGGAATGATGGCTGTGTATCGCTCCCGTTGTGTCGGCAATATACTTTGCCGGTTGGGCCTTTGCGAAATCTTGGACAGAAGTACTTTGTAGCAATTGTCGGGCCTTAAGCACAAGCGCGTCTAAGCCTGAATTTATAGCAATCGCCCCCAGCAGGTCGTATAGTTGTAAATTGGGCATGGTTCTTGTGGCCCGCTCATTCTCAAAATACAGTTCGGCCTGAACGAGCTTAAAAGCGCGAATATGCCTGGACCGCCATGCAGTGGACTGAATCGCCGAGCCGATTTGGTCTCTACTACGGTGTCGAAAATCTTTAAGAATCTCCGTGACTCCCAAGCGGATGAATGGAATTTTGGCTCTATGGTGAACCCGGCGCAGCGACTGGATATCGAACGGGCCGTTCCAAGGAAGGACGGGCCCCTTGGTGCTGGCGAGGGAACGAGAGTGCCCGGTTGCCGGAACATAGTGAATCCGCTGCCGCGCATCCACATAGAATCCTGAAAACATTTTCGCGCTCTCTAACTTGGGGCGCCTCCTGCGAAAACGGACTGCGTTTGCAAATCGATGCCTGCGTTCATTAAGAATCGACTTTAGAATTCGCAGATTGAAGTTAGGAACATAAAACAGACCAGCAAGACCTGCCGATGCCACTCCAAGAAGCAAAGTTCGGCGACCGATTATTTCCGGGTTTCTTGCTGAACCACCTGGCTTAGCGAACCAGCTTGTAATCAATCCAGCCAAGGTTCCGACAAGTGTGCAAAGGACAACGGCGTGTAGAACCGCTGCCCAAGAGACTCCCTTTTCGGAACGAAGTAGCGATGTGGAGATTATTCCTGTCTTGATGACTGCGATGCTAAGCAGGAGGCAGACGGCCATCAAGACAAGAGTGGATGCTCCGAGGGGGTCGGAAGCCAAGTCGGTGCGCACATTGCTTACACACAATCTGGCCCATTTCTCTTGAATTCCGAGAGGCCTAGCCCATAGTGGCAATGAGTCGCGTAAAGCTTCCGTAGTTGCAGGATCCAATGAAACATCTTCTCGCATTTGGCCTACTCTTCGTCCTTCCCGTATAAGGGCCCGGCGCGCCAACCATAGATAGAAAACGCCTCCGGTCAGGAACGAAAGCCAAACTATCCAAGCCCAAAATCCGTTTACCGAGAAATCGAGACCGAGAAGCTTGAACGTCGTTTTTTCTGCCGTCGCTCTTCGCGCATGGAATCTCTTGAAGTTTTGTCCATTCGCGAAAAGGAGCTGACTCTCAGCAATTGCGATAGCGCTCTGCAAAGACTGGGCTTCAAAGCTGTTGGGGTCCTTCTGCTTGAGTTGATCCAATAGACCAATTGCGTAGGGCGAAACATCGACCTTTTTTGCGAGGTCGAGGAGCTTATATCGCTCGGGCTTATTTTGACTTCTAAGGATAGCCTGTCCATTCAGTTCCGCTTTCACGGATCGGCCTAAAACGACGGCGTCATTGTCGTCCAGCAGGTGATTTTTTCTGTCGGTCCACAATCGCGATGCGATCGCGCTGCGATACTTATGCACACCCTCCCACATGCTGAGCCATGAAACGATCAACGCTCCAAATAAAACCAGAGTTATACCGGTCGTAGTGACTGCAGACTTTCGCGCATTGCTCCAGCGTTCAAGGATGACCTTATTGAGGTCCGATGTAGTCATCATTGGGGCGGTGCTCGAAGATGGATTTGGGTCTGAAGTGGACATGGCCTTGGCTTCCCTTCGTTGCTAGGCTCTCGCCTGAATCAACTCAGCTCATCGCATCAAAATGTTGCCTTGCCCGACGCTCACGATGAGAACCCAGGTTCCCGGAATCCAACGCCGCCTGGAGCAGGTCACGAACCCAGCGCGATCGCCGTTCGCGATGTACCCGGGTCCCCAATTTTAAGGTTCGAAGAAACGCGACTGCGACTGAATACTGCACAGTGGAGCGAACGCTCTTATTCGATGCATATTTGACAGTGTCCTTTAGGGCGCGCTCGATGCGCAGGGGAGACGTGGTTGATTTGTAGAAAAGGGCGCGCGCTATATGAACGTTGCGAAGGGCCCCGAACGCCTTTTGGTACTCGCTGCTTCGTAGGCGGCCAGGCTTTACGTACACGTCGATTTTGTTCGATTGAACTAAGCGACCGTCAGGGGCAATCAATGTGGCACAGATTTCGTGCCTGCCTGCGTCGCGAAACGTGTAACCACCGCTTTGCCCGAAGATCGGAATGTCGCGACGGAAAGGTTTACCTGCGGAGATCGTCAGAGTTGCATGGTTGCAGCAATACTGCACTGGAGCTCTGTACCGGCGTCGCGAGCCGTCAGGACCTGTGATCCACAGGACAAACTGGGGGTAACCTGGGTCAAGCACATCCGGGAGCGTGAGAGTTTTCCTGTCCTGAGTGTCGTGCCGCAATGTGAAGTCCAGTTCAACTGGATCGAAAGGCCAAAATTCTTTCTCGCTGATCCCTATTTTTAGTTTGAGAGAAGCATGCTTGGGCAAGTCGAAGGGGGAACCCTCACGGGGTCCAAAGTCGCCACGCTCGCCCCATCTGCTACCTCCCGGATAGACGAAGCGCAGGGTCTCGCACTGAGAAAGGTAGGTCTCATGTTCTGGTCGGAACCAGTACGCTGGCACTCCAAAGGGTGCATCGCGTCGGCTCGTCGTCATGAACGTCGGAGGTGTGCCAGAGTCGTGCCACAAATTGAATACGTGACCCAATTCGTGCACCACGGTGAACAAAACCTCTTGCGCGAAGGTCTCTGCGGTCCTAAGTCTCGCGATAGCGGAAAGAAATATTGCACAGCCCTCGCGGGGAAGAGCGTCAAACTGATTCGGCAAGTTGGCTTGGCCATCAGGGGTGAAGCCGAGATCGAACATAAGACCAAACAAAGTTGGACGGGGAGCGAAATAATCTGCAAAAACGACGCCGATATTGTTGGCCCGTCCGAGGCTGACATCATTCGAGGCGATACGCGAAAGCGAAGAGTTCAACCAGAGAAGGTCTCCCGGCGCACCTTCGGGCATGGCAGCGCTTTGGGCGTATGAGGGAAGCGCTCGCATGCCGATTGCGGGTGTCCCATCGGCTTTTAGGGAAGCCCGTGAGAAGTATTCTTCGACGGGCATACCACCTAGACGAAGAGGCATCGGTGGCGAAAGCGCATTTACGGATCGCTTGAACATTCCGAAAGAACAGTTGGCGACGTAAGTCATTTCACCACGAGAGGCAAAATCTTCTGCGATGCACTACCTCCAGCCGTAAAGATAAGTTGTAGTGAGTACTCCCCGGCAGCAGGGCGTGGTGCGAACTTCAGAACGAGGACTCTTGCGTCTGCCGAAGTTGCTGTTGTGAGGGTGGTTTGCTGCGGAACGTTTTGCAGGAGAAGTTTGGATTGTTGGTCCAGGTGATCGAGGTGGGCATTCAACTTGATCGAGACCGTATCGTGGCCAGCGGCCAACTCCAGCTTCTGGTCCGGTACAGCTTGCGTTCCCAAGTCAGGCGCATCCGCCTGCGAGTTTTTCGTCTGAATGAGTACTGTATCGAGCGGTATCTGACCATCGGCGGCGGTCTTGTCTAAAACGAAGCTGGCCGGAACTAACTTGACAGTTTTTCCGTCATCAACGATGGCATAGAGCATCGGGCTGTAGAATTTGCTCTTCTTCACCCGCGCATCCGTCGTCGATCCCTTATCTGGTTCGTTCGCCGCTCCGGAGTTTGCGGGGGATTGCCTCAGCTTGGCGTCCAAGTCCTCTTGCGCATTGCCAAGTTCGTACTTTGCTTTCTCGACCTTCAACTTCGCTTCCCGCAATTGCTCGTTCTGCTGGTCTGAGGGGTGCGCACCGAAACTCGTCTTTAAGGAACTCAATTCCATGTTGGCTTCGTCAAAGGCAAGTTGCTTACTTTTCAGAGTGTCCTTTAGTGTTTTTACGTCAGTGTCATACTTTTCTTTTGCATCGTCGGCTTTCTTTTGTGCTGCTTCGCGGTCTGTCTTCTGGCGGTCGACTCCAGCTTTTGCCAGTGCAGCCGTAGATGATGCGATTTCTGTGGCAAGCGCGGTACCTTCTCCATTCCAGTCGATTTTCGTCAGCAGGCCATCCTGTGTTTTAACTTCCAACTTATACTTACCCCTTCTAGTCTCAGCGGAAATGGCGTAAGTCTCTTTGGGGTCGGGAAGGTATAGAACTTCAACCTTGAACGACCCATCGCCGGTATTACTCGGAGTGACCAGGAGAAAAGGCTTCGGTAGAGAGTAGCGAATGCCGAGAACCTCTGGAGCCGCCTTGCGCACTTCGATTTTGGTAGCAGCACACCCGGACATCAGCAGCGGCAGAGCACAGGCAAGCAAAATGAATTTATCTCTCAATTGTGATCCTCCTGGCCCGCCGGTTTTGCTGGCTGCGGATCCTTGGGCTTAGGTGATTTATCTTCCTCTGCGGGACCCTCTTTTGGCTTGTCGGTCTGCGG
>Ga0193726_1000329_pt1 | contig 55919 bp, 49 predicted proteins | sample H2c1metaG_FD_144928 | JGI IMG/M metagenome (GOLD analysis project Ga0193726, IMG submission 144928) | Soil microbial communities from a riparian zone of the East river system, Colorado, United States - H2c1 | ecosystem: Environmental > Terrestrial > Soil > Riparian zone | place: USA: East River... | reverse complement strand
GTGGCGTCGATGCCCACCACCGAGCCGGTCTGCCGGTCGAGCGGCAGCGAGCGGTCGACCGTGGGATCGAGCGTGCCGCCGGGCAGCGCATCGACCACGATCATGTCGCGCGCCGGCTGCATGAGGAAGGCGCAGGCCGCTCTTTGGCATGAGGGCGACCTGCACGGGCCCAATGGCGTTGCCTGGCACGTCGATGTCGGGATCGACCACGATCACGATCTTGGGCCGCATGTTGGCGGTCATGGCGGGTAAAAAGGGCGGCGCGCGCCTCGCCGGCGAAGTGCTGCTTCATCGCCATGACGATGCGGAAGGCGACGCCACCCGAGGACGGGACGGCCACCTTCTCCAGGGTCGGGAACTGCTGGCGCGCGCTCTCGAGGAAGGAGAATTTCAGGGATGTGGCTCCCGGTCGGTAGCACCGGCGCGCTCAACCGCACCTTACGGTGATGCCAAAAGAGCACACCAACCGATCCTTTGCGCCGCCGCCTGGTCCCTCTGCCCCGTTTTCGCCTTCGATCGTGACCCGCGCCCCGGGCGAAGGGCATCCCGCCAGCGGCGGTCGAGAAGCCTCCTGTGACCTCAACAGAACAAGTCTGGTCCGTGAACATGACTGTGCGATTGAACACAGAGCGCCGGCATCCCGGCGCCCCATCGTCGGCCCCAGCCGGCCCGTTCGCGCCCATCGCGACAGGCCAACCCGGGTCCGATGCGGCGCGGTTCGGCGCCGCCAGCGTCCTGCCCGATCCGGCCGATCTTCGACGCGCGAAGGATTTGACCATGGTCCGCAATCGCCCCCCGGCGACAGCCAACCAGGAGGCCCCCGCCGACCGGCGACTGGTCGTGGTCGCCGCCTTCGACGTGGTGAATTTCAGCGCCCTGGTCGAGGCCGACGAGGCGCGCGTGCTGGCGGCGTGGCGGGCGCTGCGCCGGGCCATCGATCCGCTGATCGTCGAGGGCGGCGGCCGCCTCTTCAAGTCGCTGGGCGACGGGCTGCTGATCGAGTTCACCAGCCCGGTCGAGGCGACGCGGACCGCGCTCGCCGTCAGGCCGCGGCCTGCCAGAGGCCGGCCAGCTGCGGCACCGACGGTGGCGCCCAGGGCAGCGCAGAGGGCGGCGGCGGCGTGCGGCTGGAAATGCGCTGCGCCATCCACATGGGCGAGGTGACGGTCGAAGACACCGACCTTCTGGGCGACGGCATCAACATCGTATCGCGCCTGCAGGAGCATGCACCGATCGGCGGCGTGCTGGTGTCGGCCACGGTCATGGACCTGATCAGCGGCCGCCTCTCCCAGCCGATCGAGGACCTGGGGGCGCTCAGGCTGCGCAACATCAGCCGCCCGGTGCGGGCCTTTGCGGTGGGGCCAGGGAACGAGCAAGGGCAGCGGCCGGCGACGGCGCCGGCGCTCGACAGCTTCCAGGGGCGGGGGCCGCATCGGAGAGCATCGATCGCCGTGCTGCCGTTCGTCGATTCGTCCGTCGCGACGGCGGAGCCTCCGGCCGCGGGCGCGGCGGGCAAGGGCGAGGCGGGCGCGGGGCCGAGCTCGTGGCTGAGCGACGGCCTGGTCGAGGACATCATCGCGGCGCTGTCGTGCCTGCCCGAGCTGATCGTGATCTCGCGCGCCTCGGTGCTGCGCTATCGCGGGTCGGTGCCCGATCCGGCCACCATCCGCCGCGAGCTCAACGTGCGCTACATGCTGACGGGCAGCGTGCGGCGGGCCGGCCGCCAGGTGCGGCTGTCGGCCGAGCTCTGCGACTGCGAAAGCGGCACGGCAATCTGGAGCGACCGCTTCTCGGGCGAGACCGAGGACCTCTTTGCGTTGCAGGACGAGCTCTCGGCCCGGGTGGTGGCGACGATCGCGCCCCAGGTGCAGGAATCGGAGCTCAAGCGCGTGCTGCGCAAGCATCCCGAGAGCCTTGACGCCTACGAATGCGTGCTGCGCGGGCTCGACCTGCTCTACCGCTTCGAGGACGGCAAATCCGAGCAGGCGCTGCCGCTGTTCCAGCGCGCCATCGCGCTCGATCCGGCCTACGCGACGGCCTATGCGCTGGCCGCGACCTGCTACGGCGAGCGCTTCTACCGGGGCGAATCGCCCGACCCCGCCGGCGACAGCCGCGAGATCGAGCGGCTGAGCCGGCTCGCGCTCACGCTCGACCGCTTCGATCCGCTGGCGCTGTCGCTGGTCGGCCACATCCGGTCGTGGCTGTTCCGCGACTACGACCAGGCGATCGAGCTGTTCGACAGGGCACTCGCGGCCAACCCGAGCTCGGCCATCGCCTGGCTGCGCAGCAGCGCCACCTTCAGCTACATCGGCGAGACGCGCGAGGCGCGGCGCCGGGTCGATATCGGGCTCAGGCTCTCGCCCTACGACGCGCATGTGTTCTTCAGCTACGGGCTGGTCGGGCTGGCGAGCTACGCCGCCGGCGACTGGGCCGACGCGGTCCAGTGGGGGCGCCGCTCGGTGGCGGCCAATCCGCGCTTCGTCGGCAACATGCGCTTCCTCGCCGCCAGCCTCGCGGCGAGCGGCCAGCTCGAAGAGGCGCGCGCGGTCGGCCAGGCGCTGCTGCAGCTCAACCCGAACTTCAGGGTTCGCGCCTTCGCCGAGGGCCATGCCTTCAAGGATCCCGGCCAGCGGCGGCTGTTCGGCGATCATCTGGTAATGGCCGGGCTGCCTGAATAGCCGGGGGCCCTGGCGGCCGAACAACGCCCGCTTCTCCCAGTAGCAGTATTCACCGGCAACGCTTAGTCCCAGACTATGCACGCGGAGGTTGACATCCATTCAAGAATAATCTCTACTTGAAGTTGTCGATTGCGCGGCGGCGGAATGCGCTCGCGCAGGGGAATCGGCGGTTTTGTTGTCGTATCAGTCTTGGGTGGGACTCTGATGGTTGCCGGGGGGCGCCGATGTCCGATCATGCTTCAAGTCAAGCAAGTGCGCTGGCTACCCGGAGGGCCGCTTCTTCGGTAGCCTTCGCGCCCGCTCCTGCCGGGAAGTCCTGGGAGGAGCGTTGTCGCGAGGTCGTGGCAAAGCTGCGGGGCCGTTCGTCAGGCCTTAAATCCGCCGTTCAACCGCTTCTCGAGCTGCAACAGCGTCTCCTGGAAAACAGCCGGGACGCCGGGGTGAAACCCGAAGAAGTGCCATCGGCCCTGATGGCGATACAGGACATCCTCCTGACGACCCTGGCGGGTCGCTATGACGCGCTGGATGCGGCTGCCGGGGAAAGCGAGCTGCCTTTTGCCGAAATCGACCACACCGGCCGGGTCGTCTACGCCAACGAGGCGTTGACCAAGCACATCCCGCAACCGCTCGAGCGCGACTTCGCATCGTTGTTCGGCGCACGGGCGCAGCACGTTGCCGACGCCCTGGCGGGGGGAAAGTGTGCGAGCCTGCGCGTCGAGCTTGATTGCGAGGGCCTGCCGCGGCAGTTCCGGGCGGAGATCGGCCCGCTGCGCGATCAGGACGGCAAGCCCGGCGCCTATGCGCTGCTGCTCGGGCTGCGAGCGGAGGAGCTGAGGCTCGATGCAGCGCTCGACGCGATCATGCGGGCCGACCTGACCGGCAAGATCGCCTTCGCCAACAACAAGGCCCTGGAGCTGCTGCACCTGAAGCGAGAGGAGGTCCTCGGGACCGAGCTGAGCCAATGGCTCGTCCCCCGCACGCCGGACCAGGGACAGACGATCGAGCAGCGCATCGCCTGCTGGCTGTCCGCCACCGCGGCGATCGACGACGACGACCTGACCCTGCAGGGCGCAGGACAATCCCATCCGATCAACATGGCGGTGGTGCCCTCCTACGACGGACCCGAGCTGCGCTCCGGCATCCTGATGACCTTCCGCGACGCCGCCGAGGACATCGCCCGCGAGGCGTTGCGCCAGCTGCTGATTTCCGAGAAGGCTCCCCGCACGGTGATCCGCGACGCCATACGCATCGTCCGCCAGGTGATTCCCTGCGATCTCGCGACCTACGGAACGTATTCCGACGATGTTCGGCTCTATCGAGCACAACTCGTGGACCCGGAGCCCACCTGGCACTGGGGCACGCGCTGGTTCGACATCTCTCCCGCTGCGCTCGACTGGCTGCAGGGCGAGCAGACATGGAACAATGACGTTCCCGCCTTCGTCGACGCGCTTTCGCCCGACCAGAAGAACGACCCCGTCGTGCTGGCGGTAAAGCGGGACGGTCTCAAGCACATGGTGGCCCTGCCGGTTCGTGGGGCCCGCAAGACATTCCGGTGCGCGCTCACGCTGCTCGCCAAGGATCGAGAGTACGGCGCCGAAGACCTGCGGGTGCTGCGCGATCTCGGCCTCGAGGAGGTCTTCCTGGCGGCCCAGGCCGCAATGGAGCGACGGCAGGAAGCGTGCATCCGCAAGCTGAAGACGGACCTGAACGACGCCCGGACGGCCCGCGCCCTGGCGCGCACCCTCGCCGAGGGTGTCGTGAATTGCTTCGGCTGGGAATATGCCGGAGTCTTCCGGGTGGACCGAAAGGCCGGCGAGTTCGAGCTGTTCGAGCAGGTCGACAGCACAGCGGATCAGACGCTGAACGTCCCCGGGAACTATCGACAGAAGCTGCGCGACGGCATGCTCGGGCATTGCTATCGCACCGAGCGGGTCCTGGTGCTGCCGCGCGTCGCGGTCGACGGACACAAGTTCGACTTCATGAAGACGGCAGGGCAGGAATCGGCAATGACCGTGCCGCTTCGGCTGAACGGCCGCATCGAGTTCATTCTCGACATCGAATCATCCCAGGAGAACGCCTTTGCCGGGTCCGACAAGCAGCTTGCCGAGGCGCTCGCCGCCGATTGCGAGCAAATCCTGGCGGGCCGCTGGCACGAGGCTATCGGGCATGCCCTGATGGATGCGATCGAGCAGGCCGCGATCATCGTCGATGTCAACGGCACGATCCGGCGGGTGAATGCGGCCGCGCAGGCAATCGTCGGCGACACGAGGGAGATTCCCCTCAAGACATTCGGGGCCGAGACGGAAGACCAGCGCATCCTCGCCGACGGCGATGCGTACGAGCCCACGCACGTCGTGCTCAGTCCCGCGGACGGCGTGCGCATTCCGACGCTGGCTTGCCAGCAGCCGCTGCATGACGACTACGGACACCGGCTATGGCTGTTCAGCAACCTGCGGGAGCAGCGGTGGGAGCGTGATCGGCGCTATCTCGAGAAGACGGTCAGCGAAGTCGCCCGGCAAACCCGCGCGCCGCTGATGATCGCGGACGGATTGCTGCGCGGCGCCGCCGGGCTGCTGCGAAAACCCGGCTTCGCCGAAAACTGCGCCAATCTCCTGGACCGGGCCGCGAACCAGCTCCTCAAGGCCGAGCTGACCTACGACCGACTGTCGGACTCGGTCAGCGCGCAGATGGACCCGGTGGATACGCCGAAGCCCTTCGAGGTCATCGAACTGCTGCGGCAGACGATCGAGCGCCTGCCGCGCGACGATGCCGCAACCATCCATCTGCACCTGCCGCAAGGAAGGGGGTTCGTGATCGAGGGCTGGCCGGAGCGGCTGGGCTACGCCCTGCGCTCGCTGCTCAGCTTCCTGTTGCTTTCTGGCAGCAACGGGCCGATCGACGTCACGGCATACCTTAGCGATGCTGGCGGCCTGCGCATCGAGATGAAGGGCGGCCGTAGCGCCGCGGCGCCTGGCTTTGCGGCCACCGATGATGGCGATCCGATTGCCGAGGGCGAGGAACATGCCAGGCAGATGGTCGCCCTCGCCCCCAAGGCGGTGGAGAGTGCGATCGCCCTGCATCATGGCACGCTCGAGATGCCGGGCCCGGACAAGGCGGACGGGGTGTTCGCCATCACCCTGCCGCCGCCATCGGAGTCACGCCGATGACGGCCAAGATCTGCATCGCCACGGCCAGCCAGGACCTGTTCGACTCGCTGCGCCTGACCCTGGCGCGGGATGAGATCGGGCTCACCGCGATCGGGACCGATCGCCTGCCGGACGCGCAAGCAGCGCGCGCCTGGCTCGACTCGCGGGACCGGACGCTGCTGATCCTGGACAGCGATCTGCCGCCGACCACGGGCGGCAACGAGGACCGCAGCAACGGTACGCACGCCAGAGATCTGCTGAAGCAGGTACGTCGCAGCGGCATCACCACGCCCATCCTGGTGATCATGCAGGGCTGCCTCCTGGATCTGGAAGCCGATTGCAATCCGGACAATCGCGCGATCGCACTGCCGCTCGAAAAGCTGCAGCGTTTCCAGGCCGAGATCCTGAAGCCGTTCCTGGCGATGCTTATGCCCCCCGAGAACAAGACGGACAGCAATCCTGAGATACCCGGCACCTTCCGGGTCATCGAAGTCGACTTCTGCCGGGATCGCTCGACCTGCTCGCTCGGCTATGACGACAAGCCGACGCTGCTGGAGTGGGAGCAGACCAAGCAACTGCGCTCGGTGCGGCTCGCCGCGCGCGTGTTCTCGAACATGGACGTCTATAGCCAGCGCGGCTGGATCGACAAGGTCAGGATGGGCGGCGAAGCCGTGTTCGGCAGCCACGTCATGGACGCGATCGGTACAGGCCTGTTCGCGCACATCGAACGGGCGGCAGGCGGTCTGAAGCGGCTGTCCTTCCGCTATGTCATCACGGATCCGGAGCTCTATCCTGCGCCATTCGAGGGCAGCGTCCGCGGCCGCGAAGACAGCCAAGATGGGCCCTTCGTGCTGCTGAGCGCGCCGGTCGTGCGGCGGTTGGCCGCTCCCGCGGTGATCGGTGTCTCGCGCCATCGCACGGCCGAACTGCCACCGAAGGCGCGCGTGCTGTTCATCCGTTCCCAGATGTCCGAGCATCCCGAAGGTGCGACCGAGGACGACCAGCTCACCGTCCGCGACATGCCGAAGCCGCTGTCGTTCCGGCGGCTTGACAGCATCGACGTCGAACTGAACGACATGAAGACGTTGGCGAAGGCCGTGGGCTCGGACCGAATGGAGTTCGAACCACTGAACCTTTCGGACTTCCAGACGAAGGACGCGCGCGAGTGCCTGCGCCGCAAGCTGTCCCGCGACAAGTACGATCTCGTGCACTACGCGGGCCATGCGTGGAGCAGCGGATTCAGCGGCCGGGAAGCGAACTTGCTGGTGCTGCCCGGACCCAAATTGGGCGAGGCGGCCGGCTTTCCGATCGACGAGTTCGCCGAGCTTGCGGCAGAGGCAGAAGCGCGTTTCGTCTACCTGTCGGCATGCCGCGGCAGCACGACGCGTAGCGTGCAAAGCTTCGTGGCGCAGGGCGTGCCGCATGCGCTGGGTTTCCGCTGCAATGTCGAGGACGCACGCGCCGCAGCCTTCGCGGGCGCGTTCTATAGCAGCCTGTTCGAGAGCCGGTCGCTCTGCCGGTCGTTCCACGCCGCCTGCGCGGCGGCGCGACGCTGCCTGGACACGGACGAGCAAAGCCCGATCTGGGTCACGCCCATCATGCTCGCGCAGACCGCGGATTGGGCGATGCGGGTCTGAGGAAAGGGGAAGGAGCGGATGACAACATGGCAGCGGCTTGAAAGCGCATTGCAGGACTGGATCAGCCGTCCCAGCCAACGACCATACACCGGCTGGGTGCAGGCTCAACCGGACGGGAGGACGATCGCCGCAGGCAAGGCCTTCGTGCCGGAAGCGAGCTACTTCAGCATCCGCTTGGTCGAGATGGGCCTTGCCCAAGGCGGCAAGTACTTTACCACTTTCCTGCCGATGGGCGTCTGCCTGACCGAATACACGGTCGGCGACGAACGACAACGGCGTCCGACGATCCTGAGCAACGACCTTATCGCAAGCCAGATCCAGGGCACCGGCGCCAATCCGGGCTACATCGAATACACCAATATGTATGCGGTGCGCTATGCGCCGGTGAAGGCCGATAACCTATCGCTCTTCATCGGCCTCTTCCGCATGCCCTACGACGACTTGGCGAAGCAGGTGCTGCAGATCGCGGCCGACCTGACCCAGCAGGTCGGCGGGAACAACAATCCTGCGGCGGCGGCAATGGCAGCCGGCGTGCGGGTCGCAGAAAAGGTCTACGACAGCGTCTCCGGCCTGTTCGGATTGAAGGGCGTCACGCCCCTCTTCGGCTTTGCCGACGGCAACGCACTCACCGAGAGCGGCTACCTGCTGGTCTGCGGCCCCGCCGTCAAGTCCATCGATGCCAAGCGACTGCTCGTTGTCGACAACCGGCTGCATCTCGACGGTGAGCGCGCAACAGGCTTCGACTACTGCCTGGTCGCGATCGAGCACGCCGCCACCCGCTTGCCGCAGGGCACCGACACGATCAATCCCCTGACCGGACTTGCGTTCCATCGCCGCTGGCGGGAGGTCGGCCAGCTCCTGGCCGCCAAGAACGTCGTCGAGGCGGAGGCGCGGATCGCGCATTTGCGTGCCGAGGTGGTGGCGTCGCCCGAACTGACCGAAGACGACCGGCTGATCGCCATCGCCGCCTACGATACGAGCTACGAAAAGCTGCGCCGCGCCCTCGTACCGGCGACCGCCGGAGCCGCCGCGCGATCCGCCCGCGGCGGCACGCCGGCCGCTTCGCTGCGCGGCGCCGCGGAGCAACGACAGAAAGCTGGGCAGAAGGCGGCGGGAGAAGTGCTGTCACGCATGGCAACGCGGCTACAGCTTGCCGGCGGTGTAAATGGCAGCGACCCCGATGCCGTGTTCGCGTCCGAGGCCATCGCCTTCCGCGACAGCCTGGCGACGCTGGACCGCCGCGGCAACGCCAACCTCGCCGCGACGCTCGCCGAGGCGATCTCTGGCGCGGTAACCCGCGAGGACGAGAAAGCCGCCTAGACTAGGGGCTGAGCTTACGGATGGGCCCGAATCCGGCTAACGCTTTTCGCCTTTCAACTCCGGAAACTCATACTCCCGCCGCCCCGGCACATCCGCGACCTCGATATACTCGTGCCCCTTCTCGGCCAGCGCCGGGCCGCAGATGTCGCGGCTGACGGGCCGGGCTCCCGCGGTCCGGATCTCCGCCCCGAACGGAAACGTGGCGTCGATGCCCACCACCGAGCCGGTCTGCCGGTCGAGCGGCAGCGAGCGGTCGGTCGTGGGATCGAGCGTGCCGCCGGGCAGGGCATCGACCACGATCATGTCGCGCGCCGGCTGCATGCGGAAGGCGCAGGCCCAGTCGACCTGAACCAGGTCGTGCACGTCGATGTCGGGATCGACCACGATCACGATCTTGGGCCGCATGTTGGCGGTCATAGCGGCTAAAAGGGCGGCGCGCGCCTCGCCGAGGCCGAAGGCCGAGGGACCTTTCCTGCTTCCTCAAAGGTCCCTCGCGCCGCGTGGAGACGTGACAGCACTGCTGGCATCGCCACCGGGCGACCCACCATCGCTGGTGTTCCGACGCGTTCGCCGGGCTCTCTCCGGCACGAAAGTATTCGCCGGTGCGTCTCTGCGCTTGACAGAACTGAGCAATGTTGTGGCGTATGTCTGCCGATCCTTGCAGAGGAAGAATCGGCACCATGTTCACTCACTTCCCTTCCGTCGTCTCGACCGGAGCGCCCCTCGACTTCGCTCTCGGGGTAAACTCCACGCGCTCGGCTCCGGTCGAGACGACGGGAAGCGATAGCCCCGTATCATCGCTCCGTCGCATTGCGGGCGGCCGACACTCACGATACACACGATGCAAGACGCCGCTTGGGGACTTACACGCTATGCGTGTACGGTCCGGCCGGTTCCTTGGGGGACTCGAGCCGATGGCCAGTGTCGCCAGCTTCTACTTCGCCATGTTCAGGCGGTTCCAGGCGATCTGCGGCCCCGGGGGCAGCAGCCACGTCAACCCGGACAGCACCCAGTGGACTTATCTCTATGGCGGCTTCAGCCTCCAATCCGTCCAAGACGCGCAGGGTATATTCGGCGAGCTCGGGCCCCAGGCATCGCACTACGCGCCGCTGTCGCCGGGGCTGTCTCCGCTCAAGGCCGGCAGCCTGATACCGGCCGAGAACCCGCTATGGGCCATGCTCAACGCCTCGCTGGTGCCGGGGGCGACGTTCGGCGCGACGGTCGTCGTGGCTGGCCAGACCTGGCCGGCCATGCCGCTGCCGCCGATCGACGAGTACACGATCTGGGTGGACGCGAATGCGACGGCGCCCCGGCTGATCGACGCGTTCGGCGACTGGATCATCGCCGGCAAAATCGACGATTCCCCGCAGGACGCACCCTACAACTTCGCCAGCCTCAGCACGGCTGTGGTGGCGCCTTGGCCGCTCAAGCCCCAGGAGTACACATCGGTCCTGTTCGTCGCCAGCATGCCGAACGACGACGGGCGGCGGCACGGCGACCTTTCGATGCCCGATCCGCCGGCTAACCACGTGCCGGCCAATTTCTGGGCGACGTCGCAGATCGCGCTCACCTATCCGCCGGGCGTGATGGGACAAACGGCGGGCACGATCGCCAATCCGATGTTCCTGAAGCCCACCGAGGAATACTGGGTGCTGGCGCTGATCGGCAATGCCAGCGGCACCGGCGCGGGCACGGTCTCCAACCCCCAGTATCCGCCGTGCACGATCGTGGGCGACGCGCAGTGCTTCAACACCTTCACCAGCCCGGGCACCTCGCTGCCGTCGCTCGACAACATCGATCCGCTCGGCAGCAACCCGACCTACGAGCAATTTTACATGAACGGCTATGCCTACGACACCGTGGGCTTCCGCTTCAACGTCGATGCGGTGTTCTCGCAACTGGCGACAGCGCTCACCAACCAGGTGCCGCCGGCGATGCTGGGCAATCTCCCGGCGGCGCAATGGCTGAAGGACGGCCATCCCTGCGTCAAGGTGCGGATCATGTCGGGCGAGCAGCTCGACCACTATCCGCCCGCCGGCAACGCGCCGCAGCCGCCCAAGCTCGACAACCCGCCGTCCGTGCCGACGGTCGACCGCCACATCGCGCAGCGCAACCTGGCGCCGTTCGATCCGGCGGAGATCGGGATGAAGAAGATCAAGTGGACGAACTTCATCGTGGCCCAGGCGGCCGCGGGATGGAACGAGCTCACGTTGCAGTCGGCGCTGCCGGCCGATGCCTTCCACTTCTACTTCGCGATCCCGAAGGCGGCATACGAACGCTGGATCGATCCCCGGACCAGCAAGGGCGGCGTGGTGCGCGGGCTCGAGGTGGTGACCGACGTACCCTCAAAGCCGTTCCCCGAGGCGGTGATCCTGCGCCAGACCGGCGCCGTCCTGATCCGCATCGCCGAGCATGCGGGTGAGAAGGAGCGCTTCTTCGGCATGTCGCTCGGGATCGAAGGCGACCCGGCCGGCTTCAAGCGCGCGCGCGACAGCAATGTGTCGGTGGTCCACGCGGCGCAGGAAAGCGGCGTGGTGGGCGGCTTCACGTTGCGGGCGCCGCCCGAGTCGCGCGTGGTGCGGTAGCTGGGAGCGCGCCACTCCAGTGGCGCTCATGGCTTTGTCGCAACAAGGAAGAATGCGCCACTGGAGTGGCGCGCTCCCAGCAGAGAGGAACAGATGACCGACCCCAGCTTCTATTACGCGATCTTCAAGAAACTCCAGGCTTCGTGCGGCAGCGACCTGGCGTCGGGCTACGGTCACTTGAACGACGATACCTCCGACGACCTCGCCGGCGGCTTCAGCCTGCGCGAGACGCAGGGCATCTACGGGCTCTACAAGAGTCTCCAGCCGGGCGTGACGGGCGCCGCGGCCTACACCGCCGACGGCGTCGGCCACCTCAACAGCACCATGCAGCCGCTCGACCCCACGAGCACCGACCCGCTGAAGAACCCGCTCTACGTCATGCTGAAGGCGTCGCTGACGCAGGGCGGCGCGCCGGGCAACGCCGCCGGCTACCACTTCGTGACGGTGGGCACCCAGAACTGGCCGGTCATGCCGCCGCCCGACCAGAACGGCCTGCCGACCAACCATCCCGAATGGGTCGACTTCAACAGCGGCAGCCACAAGGTGATCGATGCGTTCGCGACCTGGATCACCAACAACAAGATCGACGATTCACCCAAGAACGCGCCGCTCACCTATGCCGCGCTGCGGGCGACGCCGCCGGTCAAGATCCCGGGCACGCCCGATTCGGGCGTGGGGCTGTTCCCCATCCTGTTCGTATGCAGCATGCCGCACGATGACGGCCGGCGGTCGGGCGACGGCAGCCTGCCCGACGTCGGGCCCAATCACGTGCCGCCGAACTTCTGGGCGACGTCGCAGATCTTCCTGACCGACACGATGGGCAGCACGGTCGACCCGCCGACGCTCGATTCGCAGGCGGAATATTACGTGGCGGCGATCATCGGCAACAACGGCAACTGGGACGCCGGCCGGGTGGTGAGCCCGACCCGGATCTACGTGCAGTGCGAGGCGATGGCGTTCAACAGCCATCTCAGCCCGGGCACGCTCCTGCCGCCGCTCAGCAACCTCGACACGACGCTGACCGGTGGCGCCTACGAGCAATATTCGCTGAGCCGCCAGAGCTACGAGGTGGTGGGCTTCCGCTTCAACGTCGACACGGTGTTCGCCAACATCAAGACGGCGATGACCAATGCCGGCATCATGCCGGCGCAACTGGGCGGCCTGTCGATCGACGCCTGGGTGCGGGCGAGCCATGCCTGCGTGAAGGTGCTGATCGTGGCCGGCGAGGATGTCATCCTGTTCCCGCCCGCCGGCAACATCCCGTTCACCGACAAGTCCGATCCGCAGAAGGACCGCCACATCGCCCAGCACAACCTGGCGCCGTTCAACATCTCGGCCAGCGCCAAGAAGCAGCTGGTGTGGAAGAACTTCATCGTCGACCAGGCGGGTGCGGGCCTGAACGGCCTGCTGCTGCAGCACGCGCTGCCGGCCGAGGCCTTCCAGCTCTATCTCGCGATCCCGACGGCGATCTACGAGCGTTACATCGACGCCAAAGGGAGCAAGGGGGGCGGCGCGATGCGCGGCTTCGAGGTGGTGCGCGAGACGGCTTCGAAGCCGTTCCCCGACGCGGTGATCCTGCGCCAGACGGCGCGCGACGCCCAGCTCCGGATCGCCGACCATGGGCGCGAGCAGTTCTTCGGCATGTCGCTCGGCCTCTCGGTCGATCCGGCCGCGATCAAGGGGCAGCGGCTCGGCGACATCGCGATGGTCCATAGCGCCGCCGAGGGCGGCGTGGTGGGCGGCTTCACCCTGCGGCCCAAGCTCGGGCGGTAGAACCGCGAGCGCTTGAGCCCTCCGGCCTTCCGCCATCTCCGTCATCCCGAGCGATGCCGCCCAAGGGGCGGCGTGTCACTCGTATCTTCTCAGCCTGACGATGGGAACGGTCGCGATCCGTCCCGCTCCACTGCGCTCGAACTGCGGCGGCAGGGGTACAGCCCACGACTGAACCGTGGCCCGATTCCCAGGGCCGCCCATGGCCAGGTCGTCGGCGACAAGGCGAGCGATTTGCGGCGCGGCGACGCTGGTCCCATCCATGGCAAAACGGGAATTGCTGTGCGACCCGGCCGCCAGGACGCCCGTATGCACGCGCGAATCGTCACTCGCCGCCACGGCATCGGGCCAACGGGGTGTCGTCACGAAGGGCGGTGGCGGCAGCGGCAGCGGCGGCAGAACGGCCGGCATTCCCGTCCTGGCCCCGGCGGCCGAGTACTTTGCCACCACCCTCTCCTTTCGCAGGTAGCCGCCCATCACAATCGCCTCCGTTCCGGTCGCCAGGGAGTTGATGGTGCTTTCGCGCCTGACCAGGCTGGCGGCATTGTCGAATTCCTCGTCCCGGCCGGCATGGTCGAACCGCTGGTACCGGGGATCGTCGAGATACGACTGGCGGCCGCGCAGCGGGAAGCCGTAGACGTGGTCGTCGCGGCGGACCCAGGCATGAATGAGATGCTGGACCGCGCCTGTCAGCCCGCCGGTATTGCGCAGCTCGATCTCCCAGACGCCGGCCGGCGCGACGCGCGGGATCGCCGGATTGAGGTCATGTCGCACGGTCGGCCGCAGCATGATGATGAAGCGCGTGCGGTTCGACGGCATCCACGGGCTGGAGGAGACCTGGCCATAATTGAATGGCCATGGCGGACCAAAATACACCGTGGAGAACGGCCGCTCCGGGATGATCCAGTTTGCGCCCGTCGGCGAGGTGATGCTGAGCGTGACCCGGCTCGCGATGGCGAGCGGAACGCTCGGAAGCCAGATTTCGAGGAAACTGGGGGTCTGATCGTCCGGCTGGACGCGCCATCGCAATGTTCTCGGCGCGGCGGACGCGAACGACACCTGACCGTGAATGCGCGAGAGGTAGCTGTTGCCGGAAGGCAGGACCACGCGAAGGTCGAAGCCCCTGTTCCTGCACTCCTGGATCTTGTCGTCGATGAAGGCTTCGAGATAGCCCGTCCCGTCGTGCGGATCGGCCAGAAGCCCGTAGCTCACGTTGATGACGACCGGCAGACTGGCGAGACCCCAGGAGAGCGCGAGGTCCTGGGCGCGCTCCACGATGTAGTTTATCCCGTAGGCGATATAGAAATACAGCTCTCCGGGATTTTCGTCGGCCGTCACCCTCGTCGGAAGCTGGACGCACATGATTGGCCGGTCGTGGACCGGCGGGCTCGGGTCGCAGCCGCAGGCGAGATCCATGACATGCGTGCCGTGCGGGGCACGCCAGGCCGCGGATTGGTGGTTGACGTCCGCAGCGGCAAGCGTCTTCGCAAAGTCGATCAGGCAAGCCTTGCGGTAGACAAGGTCCTCGTCGATGACGCCACCGGTCACGCAATCCTGAAGGGTCCAATCTATCTGCGATTTGTCCAGCTCGCAGCCAAAGGGCACGGCCTGTGGCGGAGGAAGCGTGAACGGTCTGACAGCAGGCGGAGGATGGGGTCCATCCTGCAGCCACCAATGCTCGACCCGCGATTCGATCACCCCGCCGACAATCTTGCGGAACCGCTCGTGGGCGAAGGCAATCCCGTCATCGATGACGCCCATGACGACCGGGGGCGGATTGGGGGGCCCGGCGAGCACCGTCGACGCCCTGCGCCTCGCCGCCCGCCTGTTTGGCGTCGCAAGGGCCTGGGTGTCGAGCGGGCGGCCGAGCGACACGCTGTCGAGGGAGCGCCGCGCCGCGACCGAGGAAATCCTGGTGACAATTTCCTGGGTGGCCATCGTGGCGGCCCAGACCGCGGACTTTCCGTCCGCGGGCTTGGTGTTGCTGCACAGGACCTGGAACGAGTCCTGCCAGCGCTTGCGGCGTACCTCGCTCTTGATGAAGACGCCGTCGAGGAAGTCTTTCGCGGTATCGCCCTTCAATTGCAGGAGAAGGGGCATCAACTCCCTACCCGGTTGCTGCCGGCCGGGAATGAAATACTCGCTGCGCCCCGGGCCGAGCACCCAATTGATATAGGGATTGATCCTGTCCCAGGCGCCCGTGCCTTTTTGCCGCCTCGTGCCTTTTTCCCGCCGTGTCCGCTGTGCCATTGGAGACCTCCCAGTGGTCGGTGACCCGAGTCCTGCTTTTCACAGCAGCCACTCCTGCCTCGCCCTCTGCCACAGCCATCTCAGCATCGGGCTGGGCGTGAGCGGGTGCACTCCCTGATTGGCGATGTAAGGCACAATAGGCGGGGTTGGGAAATGCAGTCTGCGGAAGATCACCTCCCAGTAGAAATCGCCGTCATTCGGTGGCGGATTGCCCCACGGGTAAGCTGTACCGATGAACCGATAGGCCGGATAATTCGCCCCACCGGTGCCAAGCCGCCACAAATACCGCCCAAGTTGAATCCCGAGGAAGCAGCCCGCGGCGCTGTCGACCGGGAAATGCACGCCGGCGACTGTCCGGTTGATCGCGATCCGCGACGCCAGGCGCATGAGCTGCGTGAGCCAGCTCGGGTGACCGTAGGGCGGCCTTCCAGACGCCCGCAACAACCGCCAGAGCACGTAGGCCGACGTGAACGCTTCCGTTGCATGGCCGCTTGGGTAGGTGCTGTGCGACGGCGTCAGGATCATCGGCTGAACCTGTGGTGAATACTCGTTCGGTCGCCGGCTGGCGAGCGCCTGCTTGAAGCGCATCTCGACGAAGTTCGCCAGGCGCAGCGCGGCGCCGAGCAGCTCGAACGTGTATCGCGTGCGCGACGGATTGAGGAACGGGATCGAGCTCAGGAAAGCCAGCGTGCCGTTCATCTGGGTCACGATCTCGGCCGCGCGGTCGCCGCGAAGGTCGGCGTAGCTGTTCAGGAAGACAAGGTATTGCCTGAACCTCGCGGCGGTCGGGCGGGAGATCACCGCAAGCCGCCTGTAGGAGGGCCCCGCCGGCAGAAGGTGCTGCAAGATCATGTTTCCGCCGGCTCGCCTGAATCCAAGGTGCGAGACGAGCTCGAAGTCGAACACACTCGCCCTGACCCAAGGCTCCCAGAGCTCCAGGTTGATGGGATCGTCGTAATTCAACTGCGCCGGAGTGGCAGCCGGAGGCGCCCAGGGCCCGACAATGCCGTCGCGCGTGGAGATCAGGGCTTCGGCGACGGGACCGGAATTCGCCAGATTCAAGCTGCCAAGACCGCCGACCAAGCCCAGGCCGCCAAGGCCGCCCGAGCCGCCGAGGCCGCCCAACCCACCCAATCCACCCAATCCACCAAGGCCGCCCAACCCACCCAGTCCGCCCAAGCCTCCCAGTCCGCCGGCAGTTGATTGCGTAGACATGCGTGCCCCCTTGGTTTGATCAATCCGTCACTCTGGTACTCCTGCTTTACGCCACACTTCCGCAGCCATACGCCCGAGCGGATAGGCCGCGGCCGGAGAGCTTTTCAGCCAGCCACTGACGGTCATCGTCGGCTGGAGCTTCAACAGCTCCTGCGCGGACTTGCGCGCGTCGTCGAAGTGGCCGAGCTGCCATTGCGCGAACGACATGACGCGCAGCGTCGAAGTGTGCTTGCGATTGGCCTTGAGCGAGCGCTGCGCCAGCTCGAGGGCGCGCTCGTACTGGCCGGCGGAGGCAGCGGCCGTGGAAGCCAGCGAATCGTAGAAATAGCGATGCGGGTCGAGCGGCGAGAGCTGGAGCGCGCGCTCGGTGTGTTCGATCGCCCGCTCGCCCTCGCTCTTGAAGGCGTGCAGCGTGCCTTTCAACAGCCAGGCGAACGCGTTGCTCGGATTGGCGGCGAGGGCGCGCTCGTAGGAGTCCTCGGCAACGTCGAACTTTTTCAAGAGGTTGACGTGCACGAACCCGTTCACCGCAAGGGCCAGCGAATTGTCGGGATCCATGTCGAGTGCGCGCTTGGTGCACTCCGAGGCGAGGTAAGTGTCGCGTTGCGGGTCCTCGGACCAGCCCTGCTGGACCCGCAGGACGTGCCAGTTGCCCAGCCAGGCGATGGGAAGCGGATGGCGCACGCCGCGGTCGATCAGCGCCTGCAGGAGGCGATGAGCCTCCTCGAAGTCGGGCAGCGACAGGCGGTGCATCAAACTGACGGCGCCCATCAGCAGCGTGTAGGCCTTGAGCGTCGGCAAGGGCTGCGTGCGCGACCGCTGGAGCTCGCGGCTCGCCACCGCGGCGCCCACGCCGGCGATCAATCGACCGATCAACTCCTGCTCGCCGCTCACGATGGCGGCAAGACGGTCCTCCAGGCTCTCGACCCAGAGAATCCGGCCGGACTTGATTTCCGCCAACTCGACATCGAGCTTGAAACGGCCGTCGCCGGCCCGGTAGGTGCCCGACAGCACGTAGTCGGCGCCGAGGTGTGCGCCGATCTCCTCCAGCGAAGCGTTGCGCCCGCGGAAGGCGGTCGTCGACAGGCGCGATACGAGCTTCAGGTCGGACGAATGGGAAAGCTGCCTGATGATCTCCTCGGCGAGAACCTCGCCGATCACCCCATGGTCATTGCAGACATTGCGGGACGTGAAGGGAACGACGGCAATCGACGGCGCCAGCTCGTCGAAGGACACCGCCGACCCCACCATGGGCTGCGGTCCCGGCGGGCCGACCCTGTAGGCACGAACCGGCTGCGGAATGCCCTTGACGTAGCAGTCGCCCAGATCCTCGACATCAGCGTCGAGGCTGGGCGTCAGGCCATCCCGCACATGCTGGGAGACCACGATTTCGCCCGGTCCGGCCAGGCTCATGAGCCTGGCGGCAAGATTGACGCCGCGGCCGAAGACGTCGTTGTCCTCGACGATGACGTCGCTCACCTCTACGCCGGTACGCAGCATGATCTGGCGGTCGGCCGGCCGACCGGCGTTCGCCCGCTTGCGTGCATGTTGAATGGCAAGGGCCGCCGACACGGCGGACCGCACGTCGGCGAAGTCCAGCAGCATGCCGTCGCCGAGTCTCTTGACGAGCCGTCCGTTGTGCAGCGGAAGGATATCCCGCCTCACGCGGTCGACGAAATCGAGCCAATGGGAGATGACGCCGACTTCGTCCTGCTCGATAAGACCCACCGACCCGACGATATCCGTAAGCAGGACGGCGCGTTTGGCCCACGCAACGTGATGGTCTGTCCGAATGTCCGTGAGATCGAGTTCCGCCATTGGGACCCCACAACCGCATGGCCAAGCCGAGACGGCTCCCCAAGAAAACGATAGTCACTATTGAAGGCGAGAAAGCGGCGACTCGCACAACCGGATGTCGAAACCGAGGCAGTGTGATCTTTCGGCATCGGCAGTGTGATCTTTTGGCATCGCTATCATCCCGAAGCGGAAGAAGAGGAGACCTTTCTGTGACCTTCGGGCTTTCCGCTCCCTCAGGGCGGGTGCTCGGCTTCCCTGATGCGCTGTTGCAGCATCTCGCGAATGGGCGCGTCGGGTGGGAGCAGCGCGAGCAACGTCTTCCAGCGCTGCGCCGCGGCTGGCTTGTCGCCGGCAGCGAGGGAGGCGGCGCCGAGATAGAACAGCGCCAGCGCGTTCCGGGGGTCGGCCTTCTCCAGGCGTTCGAGTACGGAAACGGCCTGGGGCGAAGGCGGCGTGCCGGGCGCGAGCTGGCGGACATGGGTCTCGGCCCAGTCGGCGAGGATGCGGGCATCGACCGCGCCCAGCGCATCGGCCTTGGCATAGGCGTCGGCGGCGCTGCCGTTCTCGCCCAAAACCTTCCAGGCGTTGGCGAGACGCAACCAGCCGGCGCGATCCTGCGGGTTCTCCTTCATCCTGGCCGCCAGGCCCTCGACCATGCCGCGGATCGCCTGCTGGCGCTGCTCCGGCGTCATCGACGCCATCGCGTCCTGCTGCTCGCGCGACGGTTGGGGCATGCCGGTCGGCGCCGGAGGGATGTCCGGACCGAGGCCAGCCGCCTTGGCGACGCGCTCGATCTCGGCCCGCAGCATGGGCAGGAAGGGCGCGTCGGTTGGACTCTTGGCCAGAAGAGCGCGCCAGCGCGCAAGGGCGGCGCGGCTGTCGCCGCTCTGCGCTTCGTGCAGGCCGAGATAATAGAGCGCGCGCGGATCGTCGGGTTGGGCCGCCAACGCCTTGTTGAAGGACTCGACGGCGGGCCGTGTCACGGTGCCGTTGGCCTCGAGCGTGAGCGCTTCGCCCAAGGCGGAGAGCGCTTCGGGATCGTCGGGCTGGGCGGCGAGGCGCGCGCGCGCGGCGGCCAAAAGCTTTTCGACGGAGAACGGCTCGTCGGCGGAAGCGGGCGGCGGCTGGCCGGCGGCGAAGGGCGCCGCGGGCAGGCCGGGGCGGCCCGTCTGCAGATAGAGGCCCAGCGCCAGCAGCGGGATGGCCAGCGCCAGCACCGGCGGCAGGACCTTGTGCAGCGTGGCGTCGGCGCGCGCCGGAGCCGGCGGCTGATCGCCGGCCGCGAGAATGCGGCGTTCGACCTCGATGCGCGCCGCGGCGGCTTCGCTCTCGGGCAAGGCGCCGGCGGCGCGCTCGCGCTCGATCTCGGCCAGCTGGTCGCGATAGATCGCCAGCTCGCCGTCGAGGCGGCTCGTCGAGGCCGTGCGCGAGCGCAACAGCGGGACCAGCAGGACGCCGACCGTCGCCGTGGTGAGGAGCGCCAGGAGGAATTCCAGCATCAGCGCTTCAGCAGCGCGTCGAGACGACGGCGCTCCTCGTCGCTCAGCGGCTGGAGGGCGGCGAGCCCGGCGCGCTGACGGCGCCGCGCGGCCAGCAGCAAGGCGCCGCCCGCGAGCAACAGCAGCAGCGGTGCGCCCAGCCACAGCACCAGCGTACCGGTCTTGAAGGGCGGCTTCAGCAGCACGTAGTCGCCGTAGCGGGCGACCATGAAGGCGAAGACCTGGTCGTTGCTGTCGCCGGCCGTCAGGCGCTCGCGCACGGCGCGGCGCATGTCGTGCGCTACCTCGGCCGCCGAATCGTCGATCGACTGGTTCTGGCAGACGACGCAGCGCAGCGCCTGTCCGATAGTCCGCGCGCGGGCTTCCAGCGCCGGGTCGGCCAGCACTTCGGACGGCTCGACGGCGAGCGCCGGCAGCGTGAACAGCAACGCGAGGAGGGCAACGGCGCGTCTCACTTCGCCCCCTTCAGGAACGGCAGGATGCTTTCGTTCAACTCCCGTTCGGTGATCGGCCCGCGGAAATGCATCCGCACGATGCCGTTGCCGTCGATCGCGTAGGTCTCGGGCACGCCCGACAGACCCCAGTCGAGGCCGGTCTTGCCGTCGAGATCGAGGCCGGCCGATTTGAACGGATCGCCCAGGCGCTTCAGCCATGCTTCGGCCTCGTCGCGCTTGTTCTTCCAGGCGATGCCGATGATCACCGCACCTTCGCGCTCGCTGAGCCGCGTAAACAGCGGATGCTCGGCCAGGCAGGGCGCGCACCAGCTGGCGAAGAAATTCACCAGCACCGGCTTGCCGCTCTTCAAGAGCGTGTCGGTGAGCGGCGGATCGCCTTCGCGCAACGCCGGCAGGTCGAGGTGCGGCGCAGGCCTGCCGACCAGTACCGAGCCGATCGCGGCGGGATCGCGACCGGCCAGCAGCGACCAGGCAAAGAAGCCCGCCATGAGGGCGAGCGTCAGCAGCGGCAGGAGGAAGAGAAGACGACGCTGCACGGCGTCACTCCGCCGGCTGCGCGACCGGCCGGCGCGAGGGCGCGCCGATGCGCAGCCGGCGGTCGCTCAAGGACACGAAGCCGCCCAGCGCACAGAAAGCGGCGCCCAGCCAGATCCAGGGCGCGAGCGGATTGAGATAGAGGCGGATCACCCAGCCGCCGTTGGCATCGCCCTCGCCCAAGGTGACATAGAAGTCGCGCAGCAGGTTGGTGTGGATGGCGGTCTCGGCGACCTGGCGGCGCTGCACGAGGAACAGGCGGCGCTCGGGCTGCATCGTGGTGTAGGGCCGGCCGGCATAGGCGACGGCGAGGGTGGCGCGCTCGGCGATGTAGTTGGCGCCCTTCACCTCTTCGACCTTCTGCAAGGTTACCTGATAGCCCGCAAAAGAAACCGTCTCGCCGGGCTTCATCGTGTGCATCAGCTCGAGATGCCAGGCGCTGGTGGCGACGGCGCCCAGGACCACGAAGCCGAGCGCGGTGTGGGCGATCGTCATGCCGAGGCTGGCGCGCGGCGTTGCCTTGAGGCGACGCAGCGAGTCGGCGAATGGCGCGCGGCCCAACCGCAGGCGGCTAAAAAACTCGACCAGGCTGCCCACGATCAACCAGACGCCGAAGCCGAAGGCGATGGCGGCCAGGGTGGCGCGGCCGTCGATGGCATAGGACGCGACGATCGCTGCGATCACCGAGACGATGAAGGCCACGCGGAGCTGCATCAGCGCCGGCCACAGCTCGGCGCGCTTCCAGCCAAGGAAAGGTCCGACGCAGAGCGCGGCGAAGAGCGGCGCACAGATCGGCACGAAGGTGGCGTTGAAGAAGGGCGGGCCGACCGAGACCTTGTTGCCCGTCAGCAGGTCGAGGAAGAGCGGGTAGAGCGTGCCCAGAAGCACCGTGGCGGCGAGCGTGCAGAGCAGCAGGTTGTTCAGGATCAGGGCGCCTTCGCGGCTGATCGGTTGAAACAGCCCACCCGGCATCAGCTTCGGAGCCCGCCAGGCGTAGAGCGCGAGCCCGCCGCCGGTGACGACCAGCAGGAAGGCCAGGATGAACATGCCGCGCGCCGGATCCTGGGCGAAGGCGTGCACCGAGGTGAGCACGCCGGAGCGCACCAGGAAGGTGCCGAGCAGAGAGAGCGAGAAGGCGAGAATGGCCAAAAGCACCGTCCAGCTCTTCAGCGAATCGCGCTTCTCGACGACGATGGCCGAATGCAGCAGCGCGGTGCCGGCGAGCCACGGCATCAGCGACGCATTCTCTACGGGATCCCAGAACCAGAAGCCGCCCCAGCCGAGGATGTAGTAGGCCCACCAGCTGCCCAGCGCGATGCCAAGCGTCAGGAAACACCAGGCGGCGAGAGTCCACGGCCGCACCCAGCGCGCCCAGGCGGCGTCGACCCGGCCCTCGAGCAGGGCGGCGATGGCGAAGGCGTAGGTCACCGAGAAGCCGACATAGCCGAGATAGAGCAGCGGCGGATGGAAGGCGAGACCGGGGTCCTGGAGCAGCGGGTTGAGGCCGTTGCCGTCGGGCGGCGCGGGCGAGAGGCGCTCGAAGGGGTTCGAGGTGAAGAGCAGGAAGGCTAAAAAGCCGACGCCGATCAGCGCCTGGATGGCGAGCACGCGGCTACGCAGCGTGTCGGGCAGGTTCGCGCCGAAGATCGCGACCGCGGCGCCGAACAGCGACAGGATCAGCGCCCACAGCAGCATCGAGCCTTCGTGGTTGCCCCACACGCCGCTGATTTTATAGATCAGCGGCTTGGCCGAATGCGAGTTGGCGACGACGTTGGCGACGGAGAAGTCGGACGTGACGTAGGCTTGCGTCAGCGCGCCAAAGGCCAGGATGACGAGGAAGGCCTGGGTCAGCGCCGCGGTACGGCCGAGCGCCATCAGCCGCGCATCGCCGCGCGACGCGCCGAGCAACGGCAAGGTCCCCTGCACCAGCGCGACGGCCAGCGCGAGAATGAGCGCGAAGTGGCCCAGTTCGGGAATCATGCTGCTGGGAGCGCGCCACTCCAGTGGCGCTCATGTTCAAGAGAAGATGCGCCACTGGAGTGGCGCGCTCCCAGCAAACTCACTTCCCGTCCCTCCATTGTCCGGCTTCTTTAAGTGCCTTGGCGACCTCGGGCGGCATGTAGTTCTCGTCGTGCTTGGCTAGCACCTCGCGGGCGGTGAACACGCCGTCGGCGCCCAGTGTGCCCTCGGCCACCACGCCTTGGCCCTCGCGGAACAGATCGGGCAGCAGGCCGCGGTAGATGACGGGAAGAGTCTTGTGGGTGTCGGTGACGGTGAAGCGCACTTCCTGGCCGTTCTTTTTCACGCTGCCGGCCTCGACCAGGCCGCCCAGGCGAAAGTGGCGGTCGGGCGCCACGTGCTTCTCCGCGACCTGGGTCGGCGAATAGAAGAAGACGAGATTGTCGTCGAGCGCCGACAGGACCAGGCCCGTCGCGACGCCCAGCACGCCCAGCGAGCCCAGCAGCAGCCACAGGCGCTTGCGCTTGGGGGTCATCGACTTGCCCTTGCCCGCTGTTCGCGGGGCCTTTCGAGGCCGCGCGCCGCCAATTCACGGCGCGCCTTGTTGCGGCCGCTCAGCGAGGCGATGGTCAAGCCGCCCAGCACGACCAGGACCACGAGATAGGCCGACAAGATGAAGACGGCATGATCGCTCATGCGGCCTGGTCCGCGCTCAGCTCCGCGATCTCGAGACGGCGGCGGTCGATCTCGGTCTCGGTGCGCACCAGCACCAGCAGGATGAACAGCAGCAGGAACGAGCCGGCCATCCAGAGCAGCGGCGTCAGGATGGCGGGGTGGATCGACGGGCCGCCCAACTTCATCACCGATGCCGGCTGATGCAAGGTGTTCCACCAATCGACCGAGAACTTGATGATCGGCAGGTTGATAGCGCCGATCAGCGCCAGGATGGCGGCGGCGCGATCGCCGCGGTCGGGATCGTCGTAGGCGCGGCTCAACGCGATATGGCCGAGATAGAGGAAGAACAGCAGCAACATCGAGGTGAGCCGCGCATCCCACACCCAGTAGGTGCCCCACATCGGCCGGCCCCACAGCGAGCCGGTGATCAGGCAGACCAGGGCGAAGCAAGCGCCGACGGGCGCCGCGGCGCGCGCCACCAGGGCCGCCAGGGGATGGCGCCAGACCAGCAGCGAGGCGCCGAGCACGGCCAGCAACGCGTAGCCCGCCATGGAAAGCCAGGCCGACGGCACGTGCACGAACATGATGCGCACGGTCTCGCCCTGCTGGTAGTCGGGCGGTGACTGAACCAGCGCGAAATAGAGGCCGACCAAAAGCGCCAGTCCGGTGGCAAACGACAGGCTCGGCATCGCGCGCTGGCTGAAGCGGCGGAAACGCGCAGGGTTGGCGAGGAAATGCAGGTCGGCCATGGCGGTCCTTGTTTCCGTCCGGGCGGGGCTTTTGTCTACTCGCCCGCTTGCCGCAAGGCAGCCGCCATGGCCCACGGCGTGGTGGCCAGGGCGACCAGGGCCAAGGCGGCCAGGATGGCCAGATGCGTGGTGAAACCCTCCCCGATCACGAGGGTTTCGACAGCGCCGGCACCGAAAATCAGGGTCGGCACGCAGAGCGGCAAAGCCAGCAGGGCCAGCAGCGCGCCGCTGCGCCGCGCGCCCAGGGTGAGGGCGGCGGCCAGCCCGCCGATCAGGGAAAGCGTGGGCGTGCCGACCAGCAGCGTGGCCGCCAGCGCCAGAAGGCTCGACCGATCGAGGCCGAAAGCGATGCCCAGGAAGGGCGCCAGGATGGCCAACGGCAGGCCGGTCACAATCCAGTGAGCCGCGCACTTGGCGAGCGCCGCGAGCTCGAGCGGCCACGGCGCCAGCAGCAGCAGGTCGAGCGTGCCATCCTCGTAGTCGGCGACGAACAGGCGATCGAGCGACAGCAGCGAGGCGAAGAGCGCCGCGCACCACAGCACGCCCGCGGCGATGCGCACGAGCAGGTTGGTCTCGGGCCCGATGCCAAGCGGAAACAGCACGGTCGCCACGACGAAGAAGGCAAGCACGACGGCGACGTCGCCCGGGCGGCGCCAGACAAGGCGCAGGTCGCGCGCGAGCAGGGCGGCAAAGCCGCTCACGCCTGCAGCTCCAGGGAGCGCGCACCGATCCCGAGATCGGCGTGGGTCGCGGCAATCGCGAGGCCGCCGGCGTCGAGATGTTTTTGCAGTACAGCGCGAAACGCCGCCTGCGCCGGCGCATCGAGCGCATTCAGCGGTTCGTCGAGCAGCCAAAGTGGCGCCTGCGACAGCGCGACCCTCGCCAACGCCACCCGCCGGCGCTGGCCGGCCGACAGCGTGCGCACCGGCCGGGCCGCCAGACCTGACAAATCGAAGGCCGCCAGCGCGCCGTCCAGGCGATCCGCCGTCGGCGCCGCACCGCGTAGCCGCTCGGCGACGAGAAGATTCTCGCGCACCGAGAGATCTCCCTTGAGGCCCTCGAGATGGCCGAGCCAAGCCAGCCGGCCGCGCCAGGTCTCGGGCTCGGCCGTCACGTCGGCACCCTGCCAGCGGACGGTTCCGGCATCGGGCCGGACCAGCAGCGCCAGCGCGCGCAGAAGGGTGGTCTTGCCGCTGCCGTTGCGGCCGGTGAGCGCCAGAAGCTCGCCGGCACCCAAGGTGAAGGACAGGCGGTCGAATACCCTGCGCCCGCCGCGACGGCAGGCAAGATCGCTCACATCCAGGATAGGCGGCGCCATATGGGGCCGTCGTAACATGTGAGCAGGGACATGTGCGCCGCGGACAAAGAAAAAGGCCGTCTTCTCGGGGGAGAGTGAGAAGACGGCCTAAGCGCCTCCGAAGAGGCTAGAACGTGGCTTTGGGGGGACCACGTTCGGGGGAGATACAACCCGAAGATGGAAACACCCGATGGCCGTCGCTAGACCCAAATAGGGCATAAGTGTGATTTCTCGATCACGCTGCATGCAGCGATTAAATAAGAAGATATCGTTCTGAATCAAGGGATTGGCAGAACGCCTGCGCCTCACGCGTAAGGATCAGCGGCGTCGCGCATGCCATCACCCATGAATTGGTAGGCCAGGATCACCAGAATCACCGGCACGACCGGCAGCATCAACCACCAGTTCACCGCCACCACGTTGATGTCGGTCGCCTCGTTCAGGAGCACGCCCCACGATGTGATGGGCGGGCGGAGGCCGAGGCCCAGGAACGACAGCGCCGTCTCGGCCAGGATCATCGAGGGGATGCTGAGCGTGGCCGAGGCGATAAGATGGCTCATGAAGCCGGGCAGCAGATGGCGGCCGATGATGCGGCCGGGTTTGGCGCCCATCATCTGGGCGGCGGCGGCGTAATCCTCCTCGCGCAGCGACAGGAGCTTGGAGCGCACAGCGCGGCCGAGGCCCGGCCAGTCGAGCAAGGCCAGGATGAGGGTGATGCCGAAATAGACCAGCAGCGGCGACCAGGTGACGGGCAGCGCCGCCGACAGCGCGAGCCAAAGCGGCAAATGCGGGAAGCTCTTGATGATCTCGGTGAGGCGCTGGACGATCATGTCGACCCAGCCGCCGTAGTAGCCGGCGAGCCCGCCCAGGAACAAAGCGAGCGCGAACGAGAGCGTGATGCCGATCAGGCCGATGGTGAGCGAGATGCGGGCGGCATAGACGATGCGGCTGAACATGTCGCGGCCCAGCCGGTCGGTGCCCAGCCAGAAGAAATGGCCGCCCTTGGGGGGACAGACGAAATGGAAGCTGCCCTCGATCAGGCCCCAGAATTCGTAACTGTCGCCCAGGCAGAAGAACCGCAGCGGCTGCGGCCGGGTCGGGTCGGGCGTGTAGACACGCTGCAGCGTTTCCATGTCGCGCGTGGTCTTGAGTGCGTAGACGAACGGCCCGAGGAACTTGCCCTCGTGGAACAGATGGACCTGCTGCGGCGGCGCGAAGATGTAAGCGGAACTCCTCGTCTGCAGGTCGTAGGGCGCGATGAATTCGCTGATCACGGTCGACAGATACATCAGCGCCAGGAAGGCCATCGACACGACGGCCGGCCGATGGCGGCGAAAACGCCACCACATCAGCTTCCACTGGCCCGCCATGTAGTACTTTTCCTGCTCGGCGGTCAGGCGCTCGGCGACGTAGGGATCCCACGGCTCGCGATTGACGTAGTGCTCGGCGCGGCGTTTCGGGCCGGCGGGGGTGGGCGTGGTCGTCTGGTCGGTCATGACGGCCTCACTTCTCCGACGACGCGCCGAAGCGGATGCGCGGATCGAGCGCCGCGAGCGCCAGGTCGGAGACCAGCATGCCGACCACCGTCAGCGTCGCCACGAACAGCAGGAAGGTGGCGGCGAGGTTGACGTCCTGGGTCTTCAGCGCGCCCAGCAGCATCGGGCCGGTGGTCGGCAGCGACAGCACGACCGAGACGATGACCGAGCCCGAGATCACCTCCGGCAGGAGCCCGCCGATGTCGGCGACGAACGGATTGATGGCATGGCGCAACGGGTACTTGACCAGGAGCTTCAGCGGCGACAGGCCCTTGGCGCGGCCGGTGACGACGTACTGCTTCTGCAACTCGTCCAGGAGGTTGGCGCGCAGCCTTCGGATCATGCCGGCGGTGCCCGACATGCCGATGACGATCACCGGGATGACAAGATGCTGGGCGACCGACCAGGCCTTGGCCAGGCTCATCGGCTGCTCGATATACTCGGGATCCATCAGGCCGCCGATCGACAGGCCGAAATAGACCTTGCCGACGTAGAGCAGCACCAGCGCCAGCAGGAAGTTGGGGATCGACAGGCCGACGAAGCCGATGAAGGAGGCGACGTAGTCGCCCAGCTTGTACTGGTGGGTGGCGGCATAGACGCCGATGATGAACGATACGATCCAGATGAAGGCGATGGTGCAGGTCTCCATCACGATGGTGAGCGCAAGGCGCTCGCCGATCAGGTCGGACACCGGGACGGTGTCCTGGCAGCTCAAGCCGAAGTCCCAGCGGAAGATGCCCGAGACCCAGTGCAGGTAGCGATACCATAGCGGCTGGTCGAGGCCGTACATCTGGCGCAGCTCGACGGCCCGATTCATGGCGTCTGGATCGCCGCGCGACAGCAACTCGTCGATCTGCGAGGTCACGCAGTCGCCCGGCGGCAGGTCGATGATGAAGTAAACGAGCGCGCTGATGATGAACAGGGTGGGAATCATCAGCAGGATGCGGCGGGCGACGTAACGCAGCATGATGCCTCAATTCCCCTGTTTCTGTTCGGGCCGTGTAACACGCACGAAGTGCCCGGGCGACGCCTCGGTCCAGAAAAGATGGTTCCGGCCGGTGTCGCGGTACGGCTCGGGCCAGGCCGACGGATCGGACGCCTTGCCCTCCATCAGCGCGCCGAGATCGAGCCGCGCGTCGGGATCGGGCATCGGCACCGCCGACAGCAACGCCTTGGTATAGGGATGCAGGGGATTGCGGAACAGCTCGGCCGACGGCGCCAGCTCGACCAAGCGGCCGGCGCACATCACGGCGATGCGGTCGGCGATATAGGCGACGACGGCCAGGTTGTGCGAGATGAACAGGTAGGTGAGGCCGAGCTGCTTCTGCAGGTCCTTCAGGAGATTGAGGACCTGGGCCTGGATCGACACGTCGAGCGCCGACACTGGCTCGTCGCAGATCACCATGTCGGGCCGGAGCGCCAGCGCCCGGGCGATGCCGATCCTCTGGCGCTGGCCGCCCGAGAAGGAGTGCGGGTAGCGGCTGAGATGCCGGCGATCGAGGCCGACCATCTCCATCAACTCGCTCACCATCTCGCGGCGATAGGCGTCGTCGCCGATTTTGTGGATTTTCAGCGGCTCGACCAGGATGTCGTAGACGGTCATGCGCGGATTGAGCGAGCCGAACGGGTCCTGGAAGATGAATTGCAGCTTGGTGCGAAAGCGGTCGAGATCGCCGCCGTCAAGCGACAGCACGTCGACCTTGCGGCCCCAATCGTCGTAGACGATGCGGCCAGCGCCGTAGTCAGAGGGGCCTTCGTTGGGATCGGCCGACACGCCGCGCATGAGTATCTTGCTGAGCGTGGTCTTGCCGCAGCCCGATTCACCGACCAGCCCCAGGCATTCGCCGCGCTCGACATCGAAGCTCACGTCGTTGACGGCGCGAATAGTGCGCGTCGTGCCGCCGCCGACCAGCTGCTCGAACAGCGTGTCGGCCTTGCGGATGGTGAAGGTCTTGGACAAATGCCGCACCTTCAGCACCGGCGCCTCGGCATTGAACGAGGTCGTGGGCTTGGAGACTGCCTTCTCCTTCAGGAGATGGCCGGTCGCGGCGGTGATCTCGCGGATCGGCACCAGCCGCTCGCCCGGCGCCATGTCGAAGCGCGGCACGGCGTGCAGGAGCGCCTTGAGGTAGGGATGCTGCGGATCGCGGAAAATGGCATGCAGGTCGCCCGATTCGACCACCTTGCCGCGATACATCACGACCACCTCGTCGGCGATGTTTGCGACCACGCCGAGATCATGGGTGATCATCAAGAGCGCCATGCCGAGCTCGGCCTGCAGGTCCTTGATGAGGCGCAGGATCTGGGCCTGGATGGTGACGTCGAGCGCGGTGGTCGGCTCGTCGGCAATCAGGAGCGCCGGCCGGCAGACCAGCGCCATGGCGATCATAGCGCGCTGGCGCAAGCCGCCCGACAGCTCGAACGGATAGGTGCGCAGCGCCCGCTTGGGATCCGGGAAACCCACCATGCGCAGCATGTCGGTGGTCAGTGCCTCGATCTCGGGCCGCGACAGCTTGCGGCCGGAACGGTTGACCGCTTCTTTGATCTGGTCACCCAGGAAATGGATGTCGCTGAGGCCGCCGCCGCCATGCAGCTCGACCGCCTCGCCGATCTGGTCGCCCACAGTATGCAGCGCCGACAGCGAGGTCATGGGCTCCTGGAAGATGATGGAGATGGCGCCGCCACGGATGGTGCGCATCTCCGGCCCGGCGCGATCGAGCTTGGCGATGTCGATCGGGCTCCCCTGCTTGATCCGCGGATCCTCGAACAGGATCGAGCCGGAGGGGATGGTGGCGGTGCGCGGCAGCAGGCCCATGATGGCCTGGCTGCACACCGACTTGCCCGAGCCCGATTCGCCCACCAGGGCCAGCGTGCCGCCGGGCGGGATCGAGAACGAGACATTGTCGACCGCCCGCAAGATGCCTTCGTGAACGCCGAACTCGACGGTCAGGTTCTCGACCCGCAACAGATCCTTCATACCGTCGCTTCCTGACCGGCCACTGCAATCCCCATCGCCCTGAGATTGGCGCGCGTCGCCTCACTCATCGTCAACCCCGTCCGTCCCGCCGCATCGGCCGCCCGTTCGACGACATCATGGAAGCCGTCGAGGGAAGAATCGATCTTCAGCGTGCGCCCGCCGGCCGAACCCAGGGTGAGCGGCCGGACCGTCGGCGCAGAGCGTGTCCGGCCCCAGTACGTAGCGCGTGAGGTGGCGGAGCGCCGTGCGCACCAGGAACAACGCGAAGAGCACGAAGCCCGCCGCCAGGATCAACGCCAACCAGTGGTTGACCTCGAGGACCAGGAGCGGCGCGCCGCATAGCAGGACGCCCGCCCCCGCGCGAACGTAGTCGGCCCACAAGGTCTGACGCGGATAGCGCAGATCTGCCGAACTCAACCGCGTGCCTCCCCTTCCGCGACAATTTGGCCGCACATTATTCAGCCACAAACAGCTCGCGCGCCGGCCGGATACGGATGCCCGGCAGCGTCGATGCCTTTTCCAATACAGACCTTAGGAAATCCCACGCCCTGCCGTCCATCGCAAGATGATGACTGAGGAGCCCAACCGGCTCGTCCGCCACGGTGCGTGCATGAGCCAAAGCGGCAACCAGGGCGCCCAGCACCGTTGCCTCGCCCGCGAAACCGCCCCCACTTTTCCAATCAATCAAGTCTGTGTGGGTATTGATCTGAAGAAGTCCGCTCACCGGGCGGGCGCGCCGCCGCAGCCCGAAGGTCGACAGCCCGCGGAAGCCGATCTCCGGCAGGGTGGGCACCAAGCCAGGCGCAATGCGGTTCCAGGGTGGCACCATCACGCTCTGCGCGCGGCCGCCAAACAGCCGCTCCAGTGCCAACCAGCCGGTGCCCAGCTCGCCCAACACGATCATGGCCGGTCGGTGCGCGCCAAGCTCGGCCTTCTTTTCACCCGGCGAGGCATGGTTGATATGGGCGTAGCCGTGCTGAAGCAGGTCGACGTCCGGCTCGGCGCCGAGACGATCCGCCAGCGCTCGCGTGGCGAGCGCCGGCACGACGGCGAGCGATAGCGGCACCCTCGTGTCGCGATGGAGGGTGAGAAGCCGGTCGAACGCCGGCCCTGCATCGGCGGCATCGTCGTCGCGCCACCACAGCGCGGCCATACGGCCACCGTCGCGCCAGCGCGCGGCCTCCTCGTCGAGGGCCTGCCAGCTGCTCATAGCAGACCCTTCAGCAACAAAGCGGTGGCAGGACCGCCATTGGCGTCGCACGGCGGGAAGCTGCGCAACGAGGGGCCGGCGAGGGCCCGCCGAACGGCATCTGCCAGGCTCTCCGGCGACAGTGTGCCCGGCGGCACGATGGCCACCATGCCGCGTTCGGCCAGCAGCGCCGCGCGATCGGCCTGCTCGGTCTCGCGCGCCGTGCCGAAGGGTACGAGCACCGCTCGGTCGGCACAGCATAATGTCTCGATGGTGGTGTTGTAGCCGGCCTGGGAGATCGAGAGCGCCGCATTGGCCAGCAACCTGGTGAAGTCCGGCCGCGCCGCTTCGATCACAATGCCTTTGTCCTTGGCGCCCGCGCCGTCCCCGAGCGCCGCACGCTCCGCCGCCGGCATGTTCGCGCCAACCAGCAGGCGCCACGTCCGATCGGCCAGCGGTGTTTTCGGCCGCGCCGCGAGGGCGGCCTGCAGGAGCGGCGCGCCGACCGCGCCGCCGCCCGCCGACACGACGACGTCGCCGCTGCCGTCCGCGGCACCTCGTTCGTGGAATGGAGACCGCTGCACCAGCTCGTGCTCCGCGACAAAGCCGGTATAAAGGGCGCGCGCCTTGATGCGGTCCCAGCCGGCGAAGCTCCGCGCGAATTCTACGAGCCTGGGGTCGGCATGGATCAGGACGGAATTGAAGAATTCCTCGAAAATCCCCACCGACTCCGCGACCCGCTGCGGCGAAGCCGAACGGCGCACCACATCGCGGACCGAGGAAACGATCAGCGGCCGCGGGCGCATCGCCTTCGCCGCCTCCAGGAGCGGCAGCAGCTCGAAGCGCAACCGGGTGCGACCGAAGGGGAACTGCTCGGTGATCAGGATGTCGGGCGCCTCGGCGCGCAGCAGGTCGAGCAGCTCCTGGGCGCGCTTGGCGGCGAAGACCTCGTCGAGCGGCGTGCCGTCGAGGCGGGACAGGTCTTTCAGCGTCTCGTCAGCCGCGCGCAGCGGCGGCAGTTGATGGAAACGCGCAGCGCCCACGGCCAGTCCCGGGACGGGCGCGCCGCCCGACACCAGCAGCACGTCGAAGCCGCCGTCCGCCAGCGCACGCGCCAAGGTAGCGGCGCGGCGCAGATGGCCGATGCCCAGCAGATGCTGCACATGGAAGAAGACGCGCGCGCTCAACCTGTCCCCGCCTGCTCGCCTGTCAAAGGCACGTTGAGGCGATCCACGGCAACGCTGCCGTCAGGGCGCGCCGTGAAGAAATGAACGGACCGCCAGTCGAGCTTGTGCGGCGGCCGGCCGGTCATGTCCCAAGCGGTCGCAAGCGCCAGCAGGGCGCGGATCGCGGCCTTGTGCGAGACGGCAACGACGGGCCGGCCCGCCACCGCGATCCCTGCAGCCCAGCCGCCGATCCGCGTCATGGCCGACCGCGGCGATTCCCCGCCCGGTGGCTGGAAATCGAGCCCCTTGCGCTCCTCGGCGAGGAAGGCCTCGCCGACCTCGCGGCGCAACTCGGCAATAGTGTGGCCTTCCCACACACCGAAGCTCACCTCGCGCAGGGCAGAGTCGACGGTGACGGCGACGGAAGGCTGCAGGAGCTCCGCCGTGCGCCGCGCGCGCTGCAGCGGACTGGAAACCCGTAGCCAGCCGGCGGCCGGCGGCGGCAGACGCCAGCTTCGCGCGTCGGCCTCCCCGGTGGCGCTCAACGTCGTGTCGGTGAGGCCTTGCAGGCGCCGCTCCTCGTTCCAGGCGGTGGACGCGTGGCGCAGGATGGCGAAAGGCACGCCGCTCATCGCAGGGTCCGCAGCGCTGCAGCCAAGGCATGCGCCGCCGCGCGCTCGTCATGGTGCGCCGCGATCCGCGCTCTGGCCGCTGCCGCCAGCCGTTCGCGCTCGGCCGGCGCGTCGAGCAGCCGGGCGACTGCCGAGGCGAAAGCCTGCGCGTCCCCGATGGAGGTCAGGAAACCGGTGATGCCGTCAGCCACGACCGCGGGCACGCCGCCGGTACGGCCGGCGACCACGGGCAGACCGGCCGCCTGGGCTTCAAGAAAGGCCATGCCAAAGGCTTCGTCGATCGCAGGCCAAAGGTAAAGATCGGCGGCGGCATAAAGCGCCGGCAGCGCCTCGTGCGGCACCGCGCCGGCAAAGCGCACGCGCGGACCGAGCGGCGCCATCAGGCTTTCGACCTCGGCCCGTGCGGGCCCATCCCCCACCAGCAGCGCCTGCCACGGGCGGTCCTTCAGGAGCGCCAGGGCCTCGGCCAGCACGCGATAGGAGGCGAGCTTGGCCCGCGTGCGCATCATGCCGACGCTCAAGAGCAGCGGTGGATCGTTAGCAATGTGGCGGGCGGCGGCGCGAAAGGGCGCGGTATCGATGAAAGGCGGCAGCCGCATCTGGTGAGCGCCTGGCCGCAGCCGTGCCTTGACGCCGGCGACGTCGCGCGGATTGACGGTCAGCACCAGATCGGCCGCCGCCAGGGCGCGCTCGACAGCGCGATGGCCGAGCCGCGTCGGGCCCTGGGCCCGGCGTGGCGCATGCGAGGCCTCGGCAATCACATAGGGCACGCCCAGCGTCCGCGTCACGAGCGGCCCCAGCCAGTCGGGCTTGCGATAGTAGCAATGATAGGTGAACCAGAGATCGAAGCGCTCGGGATGGTCCCCCGGCAGAGCCCGCCAGCGCGCAACCAAGCGGGCCGTCTGCGCCCGCGCCCGGCGCTCGAGCGCAAGATGTGCCGCGGGCGCCGGCACGCCGGGCGCCACGCGGCTCGCAGCCGGCATCACCACCGTGTGGCCGAGGCGGCGCAGCAGACGGACAAGGCCGCGCGCCATTTCGCGATCGCCCGAAGGTGTCGCGCTGTCCGGCGGCTTGAGCGGCGTGTGCAACAGCACCCGCATGTCGGTCACTCCGCGGCTCTAGCCTCAGATACGAGGGCCTCGGCCACCATGGAGTCCGCAAAGGCCGGCTGTCCGAGCGCCGACGCGATCCAGTCGACGCCTGATTCGAAAGAGAAGCGCGTGCGCACGACCTCGCTCGCCCGGCTCGCCAGGCGTTGGCGCAGGGCGGGATCGCTCACCAGCCGGGCAAGGGCCGTCGCGAGTTCGTCGGGCGCACCCGGCGCCGCCAGCAACCCGTTGTCGCCATCGGAGATGAACTCGCCGATCGCCGCGGCGCGTGTCGAGACGATGGCGAGACCCTGATGGGCCGCCTCCATAAGCACGTTGGGCAAGCCATCCTGGTCGCCGTCGGCGGCCTTCTTGCTCGCCAGCGCAAACAGGTCGGCGCGCGCCAGGGCGGCGAACACCACCTTCTGCGGCTGAGCGCCTTGCCAGGTGCAGCGATCGGCGATGCCGAGCGCGGCTGCCTGTGCCTTCAGTCGACCGGAAAGCTCGCCCGCGCCGACATGCTCGAAGCGCCAATGGAGCGCGGGCGGCAACCGGGCGAGCGCAGTCAAAAGATCGTCATATCCCTTCTTCTCGACCTTGCGCCCGATCGAGAGAATGGTGACGGGATCGGCGGCGTCCGAACCGTCGCGCCGCGGCCGCGCGCTCCGCGGCGGCGGCAGATGACCGAAGTCGAGGCCGTGATAGACGAGCTTCAACCGCTCCGGCCGCGGCGCCAGTTCCCTGAGCCGCTGCAGACCGATGCTCGTGCAGGTGACCAGCCAGGAACAGTCGGCGAGCTTTTCCGTCACCTCCCAGGGTTCGCTGGTCCAGATGTCCTTGGCGTGCGCCGAAACGCTCCACGGCAGCTCGCGCAGGGTGGCGGCGTAGCGCGTCACCGAGGCCGGCGTGTGCAGGAAATGGGCGTAGAGCCGCTCGACCGAGGGTGGGAGCTCGGCCGCCAGCACCAGCGCCTGGCCCCAGCGCCTCACCCGATTGGCCGTGGGATCGCGGCGGAGGTCGACAAGGAATTTTCGCCGTGCCGCCTGGTAGCCGGGCAGCAGCCGCGCCTTCCGCCAGGCCGCGAGCACACGCCGTGGATCGTCCTTGAGATACTCCGGCAGGTAGACCGTGCGGGCAGTCACGCGGTCGTGCACGGGATGATGGGCCTTGTCGGTGGGGCGGCGCAGCGACCAGATCTCGAGCGCCACGCCGCGCGCTTCCAGCCCTGCGATCTCCTGGGCGATGAAGGTCTCCGACAGGCGCGGCCAGCCTTTCAGGATGACCGCGACACGCGCGTGCCCTCGCTCGGTGATAGGCGACGACATGAAATGCCCGGTGATCAGGTCCTGGCGCGCGCCGGCGGCACGGCGGCCGGATCGACGGCGGGTGCGTCGGCGAAGAGGTCCATCGATTCGAGCGCCGCCGGACCGCGGTGAGGATGGGCGAGCTGCTTGGCGACCAGGCGCAGGACATTGCCCAGCCCATCGAGCAGGCCCGGCACCACGACGTCGCTCGGCAGGCCCTGCTGCGGCAGCTGTCGCAGGGCCGTCGCCATGGCGTGCGGATCGCGGCCGCGATCGGCGTCGAGCATCTCGATCAACCCGACATTGCGCGCGGCGCGGGCGCGGATGAACTGCTCGAGCCGCGGCCTGGTGCGCGGCACGATGATCGCCTTCTTGTCGAAGGACAGGATCTCGCAGAAGGTGTTGTAGCCGCCCATCGCTACGACGCCGGCCGATCTCTGCATCAGCGCGCCGAGATTGTTGGTGAAGGTGAGCGTGCGGATGTTGCGGAACTTCGCGGCGCGCTCCTTGAAGGCCTCGCGCTCGGTCGCCGACATGAACGGGCCGAACACGATCACCGCGCCGTAGGGGATATGCGGGTCGCTTTCGTAGGCCGCCAGCACCCAGTCGATCAGGTCGGCGCCGTCGCCGCCGCCGCCGGCGGTGACCAGGATGAACGGCCCGTCGATCTCCTCGATCTCGTGCGGGATGTCGCTGTGCAGCGGCAGGTCGCGATAGAGATAGCCGGTGTAGTACATCTTGTGCCGCACCGACGGCGGCACCTCAATGCCGGTCAATGGCTTGTTGATCTGCGGCAGCCCGTAGATCCAGATCTCGTCGTAGAGGTCGCGCAACGCCGGCACGACGTTCTTGCGCTCCCACTCGGCGGCGAGCGCGGTCGGATCGTCCATGACGTCGCGCAGGCCGAGCACCAGCGGCGTGCCGCGCTCCTTGAGCAGGTGGAGCGCCGGCACGACCTCGCCGCGCAGACCCGTCGGCTCCTTGTCGACGATGAACAGGTCGGGGCGATAGATGTCGGCGGTGTCGCGGATGATGCGGGTCCGCATTTCCATCGTATGCTCGACACCGACCCTGAGGTTAGCCGAGTCGTACTCGCCGGTCTCGATCTGCTTGACCACGCCCGGCACGCGCACGAAATCGATGCCGGAGCGGAACTCGTAGGAGCCGATCATGGGCGAACCCGAGATAATCAGCACCGAGACCGAGTGATCGGCCTCGACAATGGCGTTGGCGATGGTACGGCAACGGCTCACATGGCCGAGACCGAAGGAGTCGTGGCTGTAGAGCAGCACACGCTTGGACCGGCTGCTTGCGAGCATGAGATGCGTCTCCCCGTTGCCGAAGCGCCTCCTGCCCCGACCGGTGATTTCGGCCGGACTATGCCACAACGGCAGGACCGCGCCACCCCCGCCGCCGGACACTAAATGTCGAATGTAATCAACGGATTGATCGAATATAGGGTAGGCTAGGGATTGGTTTTCATGGAATGACGATTCAGGCACTCCCTCATGCTGAGGAGCGAGCGCAGCGAGCGTCTCGAAGCATGGGCCGCAGACATCTTGCTGTTGCCCACCCTTCGAGACGGCCCCGCGGGCCTCCTCAGGGTGAGGTCGTGTCCGTATCAGCAATCTATGAAAGCTGGTACTAGGTCCGCGGCAGCACGGATTCCAATGCAGCGCAATCTGTTCACGTACATCTGGCGGCACAGTCGGCACGAGCAGCTCGTCATCCTGAGCCTGGTCGTGCTGGCCCAGATCTTTTACTTCATGTCGCTCACCGTGCCGAAGTCGATCGTCAACAACGGCATCCAGGGCAACGCCTTCAAGCAGCACACGACGATCCCGTTCCTGGCCTGGGAGCTCGACCTGTCGGCCATCTTCCATGGCCATACGCTGCGCCTGTTCGAGGGCTTCCAGGTCGACCAGCTCACCTACCTGGTCGTCATGAGTTTCGTCTTCCTGGCCGCCGTGGTCATCAACGGCCAGTTCAAGAAGAGCATCAACACCCAGAAGGGCCGCATGGGCGAGCGCATGCTGCGCCGCCTGCGCTACGAGCTCTACGATCGCATCCTGCGCTTCCCGCCGGCCCACTTCCGCAAGGTCAAGCAGGCCGAGCTGGCGACCATGGTCAAGGACGAGGTCGAGCCGCTCGGCGGCTTCATCGGCGACGCCTACGTACAGCCGATGTTCCTGGGCGGCCAGGCGCTGACGGCCGTCATTTTCATCATGATGCAGAACTGGCTGCTTGGAATCATCGTCGTGGCGCTGTTGGCGGTTCAGATGGCGATCATCCCGCGGCTGCGCAAACCGGTGCTGGTGCTGGGACGCCTGCGCCAGATTTCGGCACGCCAGCTCGCCGGCCGCATCGCCGAGACGGCCGACGGCGTCAACGAGATCCACATCCATGGCGCGGCCAATTACGAGCGCGCCGACATCTCCGAGCGGCTCGGCCGCATCTACAAGATCCGCTTCGATCTCTACCAGAAGAAGTTCGTCGCCAAGTTCTGGAACAACATCCTGTCGCAGGCGACGCCGTTCGCGATCTACCTGGTCGGCGGCTACTTCGCCATCACCGGCCAGATGGACGTCGGCGCCGTAGTCGGCGTGCTGCTCGCCTACAAGGACCTGCCGTCGCCGATCAAGGAACTGATCGACTGGGACCAGCAGCGCCAGGACGTCCAGATCAAGTACGAGCAGGTGATCGACCAGTTCCAGCCCGAGGGCATGATGCCGGAGGAGCTGCAGGCGATCCCCGACGGCCCGCCGCCGCCGCTCGGCGCCGAGCTGGCGCTGGCCGGCGTGACGGTGTCCGAGGACGGTCGGGTGAAGCAGCTCGACAGCGTGTCGCTCATCCTGCCGACCGCCGGCAAGCTCGCCGTGATCGGCGGCTCGAGCTCGGGCAAGGAAGTGCTGGGCCAGGTGCTGGCGCGGCTGACGTTGCCGACCGGCGGCTCGATCAAGCTCGACGGCAAGGACTTCTTCCAGCTCCCCGAGTATGTCCTGGGCGCGCGGACGGCCTATGTCGGACAGGAGACCTATCTCTTCCCGTTGTCGGTGCGCGACAACCTGTTGTTCGGCCTGAAGATCCGGCCGGTGGCGCCGGCTCCGTACGACGAGGCCACCAGGACGTTGCGCGAGGCGTTCTGGAGGGAATCCGAGCGCGCCGGCAATCCGGCGCTCGATCCCAATGCCGACTGGATCGACTACGAGCTGGCCGGCGCCACCGGCCCGGCCGATTTGCTGCCATGCATGGTCAAAGCGCTGAAGCAGGTCGAGCTCGACGAGGACATCTATTCGCTGGGCTTGCGCGGCACGGTCGATGCGGCGCTCCGGCCCGACCTCGCCGAGAAGATCCTGAAGGCGCGCCATGTGCTGCATGGCCACCTGCAGGACAAAAGCTATGCCGGCCTGGTCGAGACGTTCAGCGCCGACCATTACAATCGAAATCTCTCGGTGGCCGAGAACCTGCTGTTCGGCACGGCGGTCGGCAAGCAGTTCGACGGCGACAACATCGCGGCCGACCCTTACGTGCGATCGATATTGAAATCGACCGGCCTCGACCTCGAGCTGCAGCGCATGGGACTCACCATCGCCGAGACCATGGTCGAGCTGTTCTCCGGCCTGTCGCCCGACAACCCGCTGTTCGAGCAGTACAGCTTCATCTCAGCCGACGAACTGCCCAACGTTCGCCTGCTGCTGCAACGCCTCGGCGGCAAGGGCATCGAGGCCGTGCCCGACGCCGATCGGCCACGCCTGATGACCCTGCCCTTCCGTTACATCGAGGCCCGCCACCGCCTCGGCCTGATCGACGCCCCGATGGAAGAACGCCTGCTGGCGGCGCGGCGCGCCTTCGCCGCCGGGCTGCCGCCCGAACTGCGCAGCGCCGTCGAGTTCTACGACTTCGGACGCTACAACAGCGCCGCCACCCTGCAGGACAACATTCTGTTCGGCCGTCTCGTTTACGGCCAGGCCCAGGCGGAGCAACGCATCGGCACCCTGATCGCCGAGGTGCTGGACGAGCTCAAGCTGCGCGATTCGGCAATCGACGTGGGATTGGAGTACAATGTCGGCGTTGCCGGCAAGCGCCTGCCGGCCACCCAGCGCCAGAAGCTCGGCATCGCACGCGCCGTCATCAAGCGCCCCCAGCTCCTGATCGTGAACGAGGCGGTCGCGTCGTTCGACGGCCGCACGCAGGATCGCATTCGCGACAACATCCTGCGCGCGGCGAAGAGCGACGGACGAGGCGTGGTCTGGATCGCCAACCGGCCGGCGCAGGCCGAACCGTTCGAACAGATCGTCGTTATGCAGGGTGGCAGGATCGCCGCTCAGGGCGCGCCGGCCGACCTGGCGGCGCGCGGTGGGCTGTACGCCGAATTGATGGCGTCGGCTTGAGGAATTTCAGGAGGCTACGATGAACCTCAACGAGGAAGTCGAACTTCTCAAGGGCGTGCCGATCTTTTCCAAGGTCGAACCGGCTAAGCTCAAGCTCCTGGCCTTCACCAGCGAGCGCATGAACTTCGCCGCCGGCCAGGAGCTGTTCCACCAGGGCGACCAGGGCGACGCCATGTACGTCATCCTGGGCGGCATCGCCGATGTGCTGATCGATTCGCAGGGCGGCCAGATCGCTATCGCCGAGCTGCAGAAGAACGGTTTCGTCGGCGAGATCGCCATCCTGTGCGACGTGCCGCGCACCGCCACCATCAAGGCGCGCGAATCGCTCAGCACGCTCAAGATCTCCAAGGACATGTTCTATCGCCTGGTCGCGGAGTTTCCGCAGATGGCGATCGAGGTGATGCGCGAGCTGGCCCATCGCCTGGAGGACACCAACCAGAAGCTGCGGGCGGCGAACTCGAACAAGGCGGCCTGATCGTCCGTATGAGCCGGCTCGACAGCTTCATCGCGCGCATGCAGGCGCAGCGCGACTGCCTGAACTTTCTGAAGCCGGCCGTCGAGGCCCTGCCCGGGCCGATTCTGGAGGTGGGCCTCGGCAACGGGCGCACCTACGACCATCTGCGCGATCTCTTTCCCGGCCGCGATATCTACGTGTTCGAGCGCAAGGTGGCGGCCCATCCCGATTGCATCCCGCCCGGCGACCGGTTGTTCCTGGGCGAAGCGCGCGAGGCGATCCCGCGGGCAGCCCGCCAGCTCGGCGCCAGCGCAGCGCTGATCCACACCGATCTCGGCACCGGTGATCATCAGGCCAACATGGCGATGGGCAAGTGGCTGGGCCCCGCGCTCGACGCGCTCGCCGCGCCGGGCGGCTACGTGCTCGCCAACCAGCCGCTCGACGTGGCGCGCTGGCACCGCCTGCCCGAGCCACCCGGCGTGCCGGCCGGACGGTATTTTCTGTATCGGATCGAGTGACGCCCTCTTGCCTCCCCCGTCATACGGGGGAGGTGCCCGAAGGGCGGAGGGGGAAGGCCTCAGAGAAGATCTTTCAAGTTTCAGATCTGAAACTTTCAAAAGATCGTCTGTGCTGCCTTCCCCCTCCCGTACCCTCCCCCGTATGACGGGGGCGGGACAAGAACCGCTCAGCGTGTGAACAGCCGCAGCAGCACCAGCAACACCACGGCGCCGATCACCGAGCCGACGAAGCCTGCGGGCTCGCCATATTGATAGAGGCCGAGCGCCTGGCCGCCATAGGTCGCGATCACCGCACCGACGATACCGATCACGATGGTGACGATGATGCCGCGCGGATTGGGGCCGGGCGTGATGAAACGCGCGAGCAGGCCGATGATCAGGCCGATGACCAGAACTCCGATGATAGCCATGACGCTTCCTCCTAGACCTCGAACGTCGCCAGCACCGGCACGTGGTCCGATGCCTTCTCCCAGTCGCGCGTATCGGCATCGATGTGGTGGCTCTTGAGGGCGCCCGACAAGGCCGGCGTGGCGAGGATATGGTCGAGACGCCGGCCGCGATTGGAGGCGCGCCAGTCGTTGTTGCGGTAACTCCACCATGAATAGAGCTTCTCGTCCGACGGCACGAAGTGGCGCGGCACGTCGATCCAATCGAGCGAGGCTTTTAGGCGGCCGAACAGATCGACCTCGACGGGCGTGTGCGACACGATCTTGAGCAGTTGCTTATGGCTCCAGACGTCGTGCTCGAGCGGCGCCACGTTGAGATCGCCGACGGCGATGCGGCGCAGCCCCTTGCGGACGCGCGGACCGGGCTTTCGGTCGGCAAACCACTGCGCCATCTCGCGGTAGAAATCGAGCTTGTGCGCAAACTTGTCGTTCTGGTCGGGATCGGGAATGTCGCCGCCGGCCGGGATGTAGAGATTGTCCAAAAGGACCGGATCGCCGCCGATGTCGAGGGCGGCCTCGATGTGCCGGCAATCCTCCTTGCCGCAGCGATGATGAATATTGGTGGCCTTGAACGGCACCTTGGAGACGATCGCCACGCCATTGTAGGACTTCATGCCCTGGACCAGCCGGTGCTTGTAACCCAGGGCCTCGAAGGCCATGTGCGGGAAATGCTCGTCCGGAGACTTGGTCTCCTGCAGGCATAATACGTCCGGTTTGCGCATCCTCAGGTAGCGTTCGACGTTATCGATCCTGAGGCGGACCGAATTGATGTTCCAGGTGGCAATGGTGAGGCTCATTGCCCGGCACTATAGACGATCTCGGGACGATCTCGATCTGGGAGAGCTGCGATGCAGATGGACGGCGACGAGAGCAGCAATATCGAGGATCGCCGCGGCCAAGGCGGATTTGGCGGCGGCGGATTCGGCGGTGGCGGCATCCCGATCCCCATCGGCGGCGGCGGTGGCGGCCTGTTCAAGGGTGGCATCGGGTTCGTGGCCTTCATCGTGATTGCCTTGATATTCGGCGCCGATCCCATGGCGCTGTTGAGCAGCCTGGCCGGCGGCGACACATCGAGCTACACGACACCCGCCACCCAAAGCAGCCGAACGGCGCGCGCGCCCGCTGCCGATGCCGAAACCCAGTTCGTATCGCGCGTGCTGAAGAGCACCGAGGATGTCTGGACGTCTCTCTTTCGCGACATGGGCCGGCAATATGTCGATCCCAAACTGGTGCTCTATCGCGACGCCACGCGCACGGCATGCGGCACCGGACAGTCGGCGATGGGGCCGTTCTATTGTCCGGCAGACGAGCGCGTCTATCTCGACCTGGGCTTCTTCGACGACTTGGCGAGCCGCTTCCACGCCCCCGGCCAGTTTCCGCAGGCCTATGTGATCGCCCACGAGGTCGGCCACCACGTCCAGAACCAACTCGGCATCACCGGCAAGGTCGAGCAGATGCGCCAGAGCATGAGCAAGCGCGACGCCAACGCGCTCTCGGTGCGCGTCGAGCTGCAGGCCGATTGCTTTGCCGGCGTATGGGCCAACCGCGCCGAGCAGAAGAGCGGCGGCAAGATGATCGACGACAAGGACGTCGATCAGGCGCTGGCGGCGGCGTCGGCGATCGGCGACGACCGGCTGCAGAAGCAGGCGCAGGGCCGGGTCGTGCCCGACAGCTTCACCCATGGCAGCAGCACGCAGCGCACGCGCTGGTTCCGCATCGGGCTGGACAGCGGCGATCCGCGGAAGTGCGATACTTTTAGGGCGCAACAGCTTTGAGTCGTTCTTGTCTTTTCTGCGCCGTGCGGGAAAGCGGCCGCGACTCGCGCCTCAGAAGGCGCTGCCGCCCGCCTCGTCTAGCGCGTAAGACGCGCTAGACGAGGGTGCAAGTCACCGTGCCGCAGCCGTCGACGAAGCCCGCCAGCGTGTCGCCCTTGACCACGGCGGCCACGCCGTCGGGCGTGCCGGTGTAGATCAGGTCGCCGGCAGCCAGCTCGACCAGGCCGGAGAGATAGGAGATCGTTTCCGGCACGCTCCAGATCAGCGCGTTGAGGTCGGACTTCTGGCGGGTCTTGCCGTTGACGTCGAGCTGGATGGTGCCCTTCGCCGGGTGGCCGATCTTGGCGGCCGGATAGATCTCGCCGATCGGCGCGGACTGGTCGAAACCCTTGCCCATGTCCCACGGCCGGCCCATGTCCTTGGCTTGGTTCTGCAGGTCGCGGCGGGTCATGTCGAGGCCGACGCCATAGCCGAAGACATGGTCGAGCGCCCTATCGACCGGGATGTTGGTGCCGCCCGACTTCATGGCGACCACCAGCTCCATCTCGTGGTGCAGGTTCTTGGTGGAGGAGGGGTAGGCGACCTTGGCCGGGTTTTTGGGGTCGGCACAGACGACGATGGCGTCGGCCGGCTTGGTGAAGAAGAAGGGCGGCTCGCGGTCGGGATCGTGCCCCATCTCGCGGGCATGGGCGGCATAATTGCGGCCGACGCAGAAGATGCGGCGCACTGGGAACAGATCGCCGGTTCCATGGACCGGCACGCCGACGGTGGCGGGCGGTGTTACGACATAAGCCATCGCTTTCTCCCTCAAGAGCGTGCCCTTATGAAGGGCACGGGAGTTTCAGGCAATGTCCGAGCCAGACGTTTTGATCGTTCAGGCCGATTCGGCCGACAGCTCGCTGGGCTGGGCCACGCTGGGCGACCGGCGCTGGCGTTGCACGGTGGGTGCAGGCGGCGTGCGCGAGGACAAGGTCGAAGGCGACGCCGCGACGCCCGCCGGCAGCTTCCCCTTGCGCCGCCTTTATTTCCGTAACGATCGGCTGGTCCTGCCCAAGGTCCGCCTGCCGGTCCGGCCGATCAACGAGCACGATGGCTGGTGCGACGACCCGCGCGCGCCGACCTACAACCGCCTGGTCCATGTCCCCAACGAATGGAGCCACGAGAAGATGTGGCGCGACGACGGGCTATACGACCTCGTCGTCGTGGTGGGCTACAACGACGACCCGGCCGAGGGCGAATGGGGCAGCGCCATCTTCCTCCACATCGCGCGCCCGGATTACGCGGCGACCAAGGGCTGCGTGGCCTTCGCCCGCAACGATCTCCTGGAGCTGGTGACGCTGATCGGACCCGAGACGCGCCTCAAGGTGCTGTCGACCACAGCGGCCGAAGACGCGCCGCCGTCCGATGGTGAGCAGGACATGAAGCTGCTCGAGGATTTCGACGAAAAGGACTGGTGATTTATTGGACCGCGCGCCTCCAAGCCCGCTTCCTTGCCTTTCTGCGCGGTGCGGGACAGCGGCCGCAAACGGCCGCGACTCGCGCCTCAGAAGGCGTTGCCGCCCGCCGGCACGTGTGAACGCGCCTAACCCACCACGCGGCCGATCGTCCGCGCGGTGTAGTCGACCAGCGGGATGATGCGGGCATAGTTGAGCCGCGTCGGGCCGATCACGCCGATGGCGCCCAGGATGCGCTCCTGCGAATCGCGGAACGGCGCCACCACCATCGAGCAGCCGGTATTGGCGAACAACGGATTCTCCGTGCCGATGAAGATCTGCACGCCGGCGCCGGCATTGGCGAGCTCGAGCAGGCGCACGAAACTCTCGCCGCGCTCGAGCGCATCGAACAGCCCGCGCACGCGATCGAGGTCGGCGATCGCCGTGATGTCTTCCAGGAGCCGCGCCTGGCCACGCACGATCAGCGCACTGCCCGGCTCGCCGGCCCAGGTCGCCAGACCCGACTCGATCACCCGCGCCGTGAGATCGTTCAGCTCGGCGCGCTTCAGCTTGAGGTCCTCGAGGATGAGCAGGCGCGCCTCCTCGATGGTGCGCCCGACCAGGCGGGCATTGAGGTAGTTGGTCGCCTCGACCAGCGCCGAGGCCGGCAGGCCGAGCGGCACGTCGATCAGGCGGTTCTCGACGTGACCCGACTGCGTCACGGTCACGACCAGCGCCCGGCCGGGCCCGAGATTGACGAACTCGATGTGCTTCAGCGGCTGCTCGGTCTTGGGCGCCATCACCAGGCTGGCGCAGCGCGACAGGCCGGACAGCAGGGTGGTCGCCTGCTCCAGCGCCTCGTTGACGCCGCGGCCGGCGGCGGCGCAACGCACCTCGATGCTCTCGCGCTCCTCCTCGGAGAGGTTGCCGACCTCGAGCAGGCCGTTGACGAACAGTTTTAGCCCGGCATCGGTCGGTAACCGGCCGGCCGAGGTATGCGGCGCGTAGAGCAGGCCGAGATCCTGCAGGTCGGCCATGATGTTGCGGATGGTGGCCGGCGACAGCGCCTCGGTGAGCTTGCGGGTGAGCGCGCGCGAGCCGACCGGCTCGCCTGTCTCGACGTAGCTTTCGACCACGTGGCGCAAGACCTCGCGGGCACGCTCATTCAGCTCGGCGACCGTGGCGGCCTGCCGCTGGCCCTGAGGAACGTCCATTAGGACGGTCCCGGGGGTACCGATACGATGAATGGCCATGGAAAAAATGTAGGTAGTACGCGGGGTCCGGTCAACGCAGGCGAACCGGGCGGCTGGATTTAACCAGCCCCCGGCGCTACACCGGCCGCCCCCATCAGGAGAGATGAATGCGCCCTTCCGGCCGCGCCCCCGACCAGCTTCGACCCGTATCCCTGGAGCCGGGCTTTTCCCGCCACGCCGAGGGCTCCTGCCTCGTCAAGTTCGGCGATACCCACGTGCTGTGCACCGCCTCGGTCGATGAAAGAGTGCCGCCCTGGATGCGTAATACCGGTCGCGGCTGGGTCACCGCCGAGTACGGCATGCTGCCGCGCTCGACCCATACCCGCACGGACCGTGAGGCCGCCCGCGGCAAGCAATCGGGGCGCACCCAGGAGATCCAGCGCCTGATCGGCCGGTCGCTGCGCGCCGTGGTCGACCTGCCGGCCATGGGCGAGCGACAAATAAATATCGACTGCGACGTGCTGCAGGCCGACGGCGGCACCCGCACCGCCAGCATCACCGGTTCGTGGGTGGCGCTGCACTGCGCCTTCGAGCGCCTGATCAAGGAAGGCAAGCTCACCGCCAGCCCGATCACCGGGCAGGTCGCCGCCGTCTCCTGCGGCCTGTGGGAAGGCACACCGGTGCTCGACCTCGACTATCCGGAAGACTCCAAGGCGCAGGCCGACGCCAATTTCGTGCTGACCGGCTCGGGCGGCATCGTCGAGGTCCAGGGCACGGCCGAGGAAAAGCCTTTTAGCGAGCCCGAGTTCATGGCGCTGCTCATGCTTGCCAAAAAAGGCATCGGCGAGCTCACGCGCCTGCAGCGGCTGGCGATCGGCCCATCGTCCAGCAAGTCGCCGTAATGGCGCGCCGCTTCGCCTGCCCCAAGCTGGTCGTGGCCACCCACAACCGCGGCAAGGCGGGCGAGATCCGCACGCTCCTCTCTCCCTTCGGCGTCGAGATCGTCTCGGCGGGCGAGCTCGACCTGCCCGCCCCCGAGGAGACCGGCAAGACCTTCGAGGACAACGCCACGATCAAGGCCCTGGCCGCCATCCGCGCCAGCGGGCTGCCCGCGCTCGCCGACGATTCGGGACTGAGCGTGCACGCGCTCGGCGGCCAGCCCGGCCTGTACACCGCCGACTGGGAAGGCCCGACGCGGGACGCCATGGTCGGCATGCGCCGCATCCAGGACGAGCTGGCGGCGCGCCACGTGCCGGACGCCGACACCGCGCGCGCTGCCACCTTCCACTGCGTGCTGGCGCTGGCCTGGCCCGACGAGCATGTCGAGCTGGTGCACGGCACGCTCGACGGCCGCATCGTCTGGCCGCCGCGCGGCAGCGGGGGGCATGGCTACGATCCCTGCTTCCAGCCGAAAGGCGACACGCGCACCACGGCGGAGATGACGGACGCCGAAAAGAACGCCATCAGCCATCGCGGCCGCGCCTTCCGGCTGCTGGTCGAGGCCTGCTTTCGATGAACGCGCCGCTCGGTGTCTATGTCCATTGGCCGTTCTGCAAATCGAAGTGCCCCTACTGCGACTTCAACTCCCATGTCCGCGACGGCGTCGAGCAGGAGCGCGGGCGCGCCGCCCTGCTGAAGGAGCTGGAGCACGCCGCGCGCGAAGCGCCGGACCGCCGGGTCGAGACGATCTTCTTCGGCGGGGGGACGCCCTCGCTGATGGAGCCCGCGACCGTGGGCGCCGTGATCGAACGCGCCAAGGCGCTATGGGACAGTGCCGCCGAGGTCGAGACCACCCTCGAAGCCAATCCGACCTCGGTCGAAGCCGGCCGCTTTGCCGCATTGGCCGATGCCGGCGTCAATCGCGTGTCGCTGGGGGTGCAGGCGCTCGATCCGTCGTCGCTCCGCTTCCTCGGCCGGGAGCATTCCGCCGACGAGGCGATCGCCGCGCTTGAAACGGCCCGCCGGCATTTCGCGCGCTATTCCTTCGACCTGATCTATGCCCGGCCGGGCCAGACGGTCGAGGCCTGGGCGGCCGAACTGGAAGGGGCGCTCGGTCTCGCGGGCGAGCACCTCTCGCTCTATCAACTCACCATCGAGCGCGGCACGCGCTTCTTCACCGACCATGCCCGTGGAGCCTTCACCCTGCCGGGCGAGGAAGACGCGGCGGCGATGTTCGAACTCACCCAAGAGCGGCTCGCGGCGGCAGGCCGGCCGGCTTACGAGATCTCCAACCATGCCCGGCCGGGGGCTGCCTGCCGCCATAATTTGATCTATTGGCGGTATCAGGATTACGTCGGCGTCGGGCCCGGCGCGCACGGCCGGTTCGCCGAGAGCGGTGGCCAGGGTGTGGCCAAACGCGCGACGCGGCGGACGAGCGGGCCGGAGGCGTGGCTCGATTCCGTTGAACGAACGGGCCACGGCACGGCGGAGACGTCGCTGGTCACGGGGCAGGATCTGGTCGAGGAGGCACTGATGATGGGACTGCGGCTGGCCGACGGCATCGACCGGTCCTTGTTCGCGTCCATGACCGGGGCCGAGCCCGTGGCGGCGATGGGCGAGGCCCGCTTGGCGCCGCTGGTGGCGGCGGGTTACCTGGAGGTCGATGCGACGCACCTCAAGGCAACGGCCGCTGGACGCCAGCGGCTCAACGCGCTCCTGGAGCGACTGATCGCATGAGACTGGCGACCGTATTTCTGGCGCTGCTCGCGATGACAGGAGCGGCCCTTGCCCAACAGCGGCCGCCGGCCAAGCCCGCACAACCGGCGGCGAAGCCTGCGCCCAAGTCGCCTTTCACGCCGCCCGCCTTCAAGATCACGGTCGCCACCGAGGGGGCCTATCCCCCGTTCAACTATCTCGACCGCAAGGGCATACCGGCCGGCTTCGAGATGGAACTGGCACAGGAGGCCTGCCAGCGCATCAAGGCGGAATGCGAGTTCGCCGCCTTCAAGTGGGACGATCTGATCCCGGGCCTGATCGACAAGAAGTTCGACGTCATCATGTCGTCGCTGGAGGTCACCAGCGAGCGGCGCAAGCGGCTCGGCATGTCGCGCCGCTATTATCTCTCGCCCGGGGCCTTCATCGCCGCCAAGGGCGCGCCCTTCGACGGCCCGCCCTCGCTGCTGCGCAACAAGCGGATCGGCGTGCAGCGCGATTCCACCCATGCCGACTGGGCCGACAAGAGCTTCCGCCGCTCGGCCCAGCTCAAGCGCTACAACACGCTCGGCGAGGCGCTGCAGGCGCTGGCCACCGACGAGGTCGATGCGGTGTTCGGCGACAAGACACAGCTCTGGCTGTGGAGCCAGAAGCCCGAGGGCAAGTGCTGCGAACTGGTCGGCCAGGACATCAAGGACAACCAGACATTGGGCATCGGCGTCGCCGCCGGCCTGCGCAAGGAAGACGCCAAGCTGCGCGACGCCATCAACAAGGCGTTCGGCGAAATGATGGCCGACGGCACCTATAAGAAGATCAACGAGAAATATTTTCCGTTCCCGTTGAATTAAGCCTTTCCCATCCGACGACGTGGGATCGTTCAGACACTGGAGGAGACAATGGACAACACCGCCCAGACGAAACTGTTCGACGCCTTGCGCGCCGTCGACACGCCGACGATCTGCAACGCACTGGAAGAGGCGCGCGGCTTTCGCACCGCCGCTGGCTTCACCACCCAGCACATGCATCCGACCGAGCCCGATGCGCCGCCGATGGTGGGCTTTGCCCGCACCGGCATCATCCGCGCCGCCCAGCCCGCGGTCGGCTCGGCCGCGGAGAAGAAGGCGAGGCGGGTCGGCTGGTACGAATACGTGGTGAGCGGCGAGGGCCCGACGGTGGCGGTTATCCAGGATCTCGATTCCAACCCCGGCACCGGCGCCATGTGGGGCGAGGTCAACAGCACCGTGCATCGCGGACTGGGTGTGCTGGGCTGCGTCACCAACGGCTCGGTACGCGACCTCACCGTGCTCGCCAAGGGTTTCCCGATCCTGGCCGGCAAGGTCGGGCCCAGCCATGCCCATGTCCATATCGAGGGTTGGGCCATGCCGGTCGATATCTTCGGCATGACCGTCGTGCACGGAGATTTGATCCATGCCGACCGTCACGGGGCGGTGGTGATCCCGCACGAACTGGCCGCCAAGCTGCCGGCGGCGATTGATCTTTTGACGCGCAAGGAAAAGGTGATCCTCGACGCGGCCAGGAAGAAGGGTTTTGGGATCGAGGTCCTGCGCCAGGCCTTCGCGGCCTCCGAGGACATCCACTAGGGCAGAGAATGCGCCTTCAGTGCAGAGCGCGATCGCGCGATACGTAATGACCGCGCTTCAACTCCTTGAAGAAATGCGGAACCTGCGGATGGGACACCGGCTTGCCGGTCTCGTCGGGCAGCAGGTTCTGCTCCGAGACATAGGCGACGTAGGTGGTCTGCGCGTTCTCGGCCAGCAGGTGATAGAACGGCTGGTCGCGGCGCGGGCGCACCTCTTCGGGGATCGACGCCAGCCATTCCTCGGTATTCGCAAACACCGGGTCGACGTCGAAGATGACGCCGCGAAATGGATAGATGCGATGCTTCACCACCTGCCCGATGGCGAACTTGGCTTCGCGCATTGGCGGCTGGACGATCGCAGACCGGGCAACTTGGTTTTTGAGTTCCATGGCGGAAGTATTGCTCCGAACAAGGCAGCAGGCAACGCGCACGACCGGCGAATTCACGGGTAGTCTGCAAGAATACGCCAAAATCCGCCTGTTGGATGCATACGCAAGAACGCGGCCACAATTACGGCGGTCTGAACATGCGCCCAGCGTCGGTTGACGCGAGCGGCTGGCACGTGGACTCTGCATCCCAAGGGCTACTGGGGAAACATGCCTTTGGGCGATGGTCTGAAAGTCCGGTTCTGGGGCGTGCGAGGTTCGATTTCGTGCTCCGGTGCCGAATATACGCGCTATGGCGGCAACACCTCCTGCCTGGAGGTCACTGCCGGCGGCCGTCGACTCATTTTCGACGCCGGCACCGGTATTCGGCCGCTCGGCGTCGATCTCGTGCGTCAAACGCCGATTGATATCGACATCTATTTCACCCACACCCACCTCGACCACATCTCGGGCCTCACCTTCTTCTCGCCGCTGTTCGGCAAGGGCAATGCGGTGCGCCTGTGGGCGGGCCATCTCGAGCCGCCCTATACGTTGAAGAACGTCGTCAGCAACCTGATGAAGGCGCCGCTCTATCCGGTGTCGCTGGAAGTCTTCCAGGCGCGGGTCGAGTTCAAGGAATTCAAGAGCGGCCAGCAACTCGCCTGCGGCGAGATGGTGATGCGCACGGCGCCGCTCAACCATCCCAACGGCGCCACCGGCTATCGCGTCGAATTCGGCGGCAAGTCGATCTGCTACATCACCGACACCGAGCATCGCGGCGACGGCCCCGACAAGACCATCGTCGAGCTGTGCCGCGACGCCGACGTGATGATCTACGATTCGAGCTACACCGACGACGAGTACGCCCGCTACCACGGCTGGGGCCACTCGACCTGGCAGGAGGGCGTACGCATCGCCAACGCGGCCCGGGTCGGCACGCTCGCCATCTTTCATCACGACCCGAGCCACGACGACGCCTTCATGGACGTGGTGGCGCGCGAGGCGGCGATAGCGCGTCCCGGTACCGCGCCGAACGGCCTGCCGCGCGTGATCGTCGCCCACGAAGGGTTGACGATCAGTCCGTGAGGGCGATCTGATGAGCGTGATCTGATGAGCACGGGTCGATGAGTGCAACCTCGAGCTTGCGCGGCCGCTGGCGGCGGCTGGCGCTTGGATTGCCGACCGTGCTCGGGCTGAAGCCGCGCGGCTGGTTCATCCCGCACCGCTATGCGCCGCTCCTGCCGCCGCCCGGCGCGCAGCCACCCTATCCGGCGATCGAGCGGCTGTTCGAGAAGAGCGCCGCGACATTCATCGGCGTCCTCGACGCCGTCGACGCCCATGCCGCCCAGCTCGAAGGCTGCAAGAACCTGTTCGATCAGTCGTGGTTTCCGTCGCTCGACGCCGCCGTCGCCTACACCCTGGTGCGCGAGCGCAAGCCGCAGCGCATCGTCGAGGTCGGTTCGGGTCACTCGACCCGCGTGCTGTCGCGCGCGCTGGGCGGTGTCGGCGAGATCGTGGCCATCGATCCGGCGCCGCGCGCCGACATCATCGATCTGCCGGGCGTGCGCGTCGTGCCGTCGACTCTGCAGGCGGCCCCGCTCGAGCTGTTCGACGGGCTGCGGTCCGGCGATGCGCTGTTCATCGATTCCAGCCACATCCTGATGCCGGGCAGCGACGTCGACATCCTGCTGAACCGCGTCCTGCCGATGCTGCCGGCCGGCGTCCTGATCCACATCCACGACATCTTCCTGCCCTTCGACTATCCGGCGATCTGGGGCTGGCGGGCCTACAACGAGCAGCAGGGCGTAGTACCGCTGCTCGCGTCGGAAGCCTATCGGCCGCTGTTCTCCAGCGCCTGGGCGGAGCGGCGCCTGGGCGCACGCCTCGAGACCTCGGTGGTGGCGCGCCTGCCCCGACCGCCCGACGCGATCGCCGCCAGCCTGTGGCTGGAAAAACGTTGATGTTCGCCCGCCTGCGCGACTGGCTGTTCGGCGGCGCAACGGAGAACCTGCCGGAGCGCGTGCGCGCGGCTATACGCCAGCAACAGGATCGCAGCGAGATCATCATCGGCTGGGCCGAGCTGGTGCTGGTCGGCCTGCTCGCCGTCGCCTACGAGACCACGACCATGGCGGCCGGGGTGGTGCAGGAGGATTATTCGTTCGACACCGAGGTCTTCATTATCTACGGCGTGTTCGCGGTAATACGCCTCGTCCTTGCCTACCGCCGGCTCCTGCCGGAGTGGCTGCTCTACGTGTCGATCGTGGCCGACACCGCCCTGTTGATGGGGCTGATCTATTTCATCCATTACAAGTACGCCCAGCCGGCCGTCTCCTATTTGAAGGCGCCGGCCCTTCTCTACGTCTTCCTGCTGATAGCGCTGCGCGCGCTCCGCTTCGAGGCGCGCTTCGTGATCGTCACCGGCCTTGCGGCGGCGGCGGGCTGGATCGCGCTGATCCTCTATGCGCTGAGCGGCCGCGGCGGACCGCCCAACATCACCGACGATTTCGTCGAGTACTTGACCTCGAACGCGTTCCTGATCCAGGCCGAAGCCGAAAAGGTTCTCGCAATCCTGCTGACCACCATCGTGCTGGCGATCGCCATTGCGCGGGCGCGCAATCTCCTGGTGCGGTCGGTCAGCGAAGGGGCGGCGGCGCGCGACCTGTCGCGCTTCTTCGACCCGGGTGTGGCGGCGCGCATCCGGGGCGCCGCGCTGTCGATCAAGCCGGGCGAAGGCGAGTTGCGCGACGTGGCGATCCTCACCGTCGATCTGCGCGACTTCACGCGGCTCTCGAACGAGCTTCAGCCGGGCGATGTCATGAAGCTCCTGCAGGACTACCAGGGCCGCGTCTGTCCGCTGATCGCGAGCAACGGCGGCAGCATCGACAAATTCCTGGGCGACGGCATCCTGGCGTCGTTCGGCGCGGTGGCGCCCTCGCCGACCGTCGCGGCCGACGCTATGCGCGCGGCCGATGCAGTGATCGAGGCGGCCGATCGGTGGGCCGCCGAACGCCGGGCCGCCGGCCTGCCGCCGCTGTCGATCGGTCTGGCGGCGGCATCGGGTCGCGTCGTGTTCGGCGCCGTCGGCGATGGCGAGCGGCTGGAATTCACAGTAATTGGCGACGCGGTCAATTTCGCGGCGAAACTCGAAAAGCACAACAAGGACGAAAAGACCCGGGCCCTGGTCGATAGCGACACCTACGGCAAAGCCGAGCAACAAGGTTACGCCGCGCCCGCGGTACGCGAGCGCCGGTCCGGGCGAAAAGTGGCGGGCGTCGCCGATTTGGTCGATATTGTGGTCCTGGCCTAGAATGTGCGGCGAGACGACGGACGGGCCTGCTGCCGTGCCGTTGCCTTGCCCTTTCCCCATTCGGGGCCTATGTAATTTGCGAGTGGGGAACGTGTTGGCGGAGCGCCATCGTGGGTAATAACTACGACATCATCCTCATCGGGCTGGTCGCGGTCTTTCTGATCCTGCGGCTGCGCTCCGTGCTCGGCAAACGCACCGGCAACGAACGGCCGCCTGCGCGCGATCCGTTCACGCCACCCGCGCCGCCGACGGCGTCGCCGCGGCTGGGCGATGCTCCTTCCGCGGCCCCCTCCGGCAACGACAATGTCGTGCCGCTGCCGACCAGCAATGCACCAGCGCCCCGGCCTTCGCTTTCGACCACCGGCCCGGGCGGCATTCGCGCCACGGTCCTGCCGACCGCCACGGCCGGCGTCGCCGCCATTCGCGCGGCCGATCCGTCCTTTGAGCCGATCGGCTTCACGGCCGGCGCGCGGGCCGCCTTCACGACCATCGTCGAGGCGTTCGCCAAGGACGATACGGCGTCGCTGCGGCCGCTGCTCGACCCACCGACCTATGCAAGCTTCGAGGCCGCCATCCGCGGCCGCGCCGAGCGCAAGGAAAAGGCCGAGACCACGCTGATCGGCTTCGAGGCGTCGGACGTCGCCGCCGCCAGCCTGCAGGGCAGCGAGGCCTCGGTCACCGTCCGCTTCGTCAGCGAGCAGATCAACGTTCTGCGCAATGCCGAAGGCCAGATCGTCGATGGCAATCCCAATGAAGTACAGAAGGTCATCGACCTCTGGACGTTCCGTCGCGACACCAAGTCAAGCGACCCCAATTGGCTGCTGATAAAGACTGAAAGCGAAGGCTAAGGGGAGGCTCTTTCGAATATGCGGTGGACCGTCCTGTCCGGCGGCGCGGCTTGGATAGCCGCCGCCGGCCTTCTGGCTGCGTGCGCCGGCGGTGTGGGCGGGCCGACTGAACAGCGTGTGGCGATGGCGCCGATCTCGTTCAACGAGATTGCCGGATGGGGCGAAGACAAGCAGAGCGAGGCGCTGGCCGCTTTCCGCCGCTCCTGCCCCAAGCTGACCGCCGGGCCGGACAGCAAGATCACGACGGACGGCGGCACCAAGACCATCACGGCGGCGGAGTGGAAGCGGATCTGCGATTCGGCCGGCGCGGTGAGGGCCAACGACGATCGCGCCGCACGGGCCTTCTTCGAGGAGAATTTCCGGCCGCTGATGGTCCAGGCGCCGGGCAAGTTCACCGGCTATTTCGAGCCCGAGATGCGCGGCAGCCGCGTGCCGTCGCGCATTTTCACGGTGCCGGTCTATCGCCGCCCGGCCGATCTCACCGACAAGCCCTACTACACGCGCGCCGAGATCGAGCAGGGCGTGCTCAAGGGCAAGGGGCTGGAGATCGCCTGGGTGCAGGATCCCGTCGCCTTGTACGAGGTCCAGGTCCAGGGCAGCGGCCGCGTCCATCTCGCCGAGGGCGGCGTTCTCAGCCTCGGGTTCGACGGCTCCAACAACCGGCCCTATACGGCGATCGGCAGCGTGCTGGTCGAGATGGGCGTCATGCAGAAGGACGCCGTCACCTGGCCCGCGATCCGCGATTGGCTGAAGCGTAATCCGCAACAGGCGCGCGACGTGATGCGCAAGAACGAGCGCTATATCTTCTTCAAGGACACCAAGAGCCAGAGCGCCAGCGGCTCCGAGGGCGTACCGCTGACCGCGCAGCGTAGCCTCGCGGTCGATGTCACGCTGACGCCCTACGGCACGCCGATCTGGATCGACACCGTGCGGCCGGTGGCGCGCAAGCCGGGCGTCACCGAGCCCTACCGCCGTCTCACGATCGCCCAGGACAGCGGCGCCGCCATCCAGGGTCCGGGGCGCGGCGACGTATTCTTCGGCAGCAACGCCCAGGCCGCCGACTGGGCCGGTCGCATGGTGGGCGAAGGCCGGGCCATCGTGCTGGTGCCCAACAAAGGCTGATCAGCGCGCGGCCGGCGGTTCCTGATCGGTCGGAATACCGGCCGTATGGCGGTAGAGCGCGGCCAGACGGTTCACATAGGAGGCATCGCTGCCTAAGGCGATGACGCTGGCGCCCTCGGCCGCACGGATCGTCTGATAGTAGCCCCACAGGCCAGGACCGCGCTTGTCGAGGAAGATCACCGACTGCAGGGCGCCGGGCTCGAAGGCGGTCAGGATGCCGATGCGGATCGGCGTCACGTTCTCCGTCGACACGACCAGCCGTTCCGTCGAACGTTCCCGTACGGTCATGCGATAGACGGTGCGTCCGTGACTCACTTCGAAATAATAGAATAAGCTGCCCGGCGTGAGTTCGGCCGCG
>Ga0193726_1000328_pt1 | contig 55933 bp, 93 predicted proteins | sample H2c1metaG_FD_144928 | JGI IMG/M metagenome (GOLD analysis project Ga0193726, IMG submission 144928) | Soil microbial communities from a riparian zone of the East river system, Colorado, United States - H2c1 | ecosystem: Environmental > Terrestrial > Soil > Riparian zone | place: USA: East River... | reverse complement strand
CTCGGCGTGTGGCAGCCCTTCCTCGGCGCCCTACCGACTTGGGCTTGGAACCGCCCAGTAGCTGAGTGATCGCCTTTGCGGCGTTCTCTTGGGCGGCGTAGAGCCGGCGATTGATGGTTGCGAGGGGAAGCCCCGGGCCGTCCCGTCGAGCGTCGTAGCTGACGGGGCACTGCTGGGACATCACCCGCATGAGGCTCGGACCGTAGTGCTCCAAGAGTCCCTCGATCGTCATGTCGGCGATCTCTCGTGAACCGGTATCGGCCCCGAGCTTGAGGGTTGTGTACTCTTGGGTCCGCAAGTTCAAAACGGTCGTGACGAGCTTGGGTTGCTGCACTTGAACGACCGACGTCACTTGGCCCGTCTTGTCCAGCTTTTCCTCGACCGTCACGTACTCACGATCGAACACACCCTTGACCAATAGGTCGGGCATTCCTGAAGTTTTGGGCGTCACACGGCGACCGTTGAAGAGCCCGCTCGCAATGCCGGCCGCAATGTGGGCCGGGCGGGGAGAGGTCGCGAGCGGGAAGGTACGAAACATCAGGTCCTCGACAGGGATCTCCGGGATGATGTGCGGCACACTCGACAAGACGCCCGTGCGACCCGACTGCATCCAGGGCCGAGCCTTACGGACGAGGCCCACAAGGTCCAATTCCCGCATCGTCCATTTGGTCGACTCAGCGCCCGTGTAGCCCTTCTCGGGCACCGTGTAGCGGTCCGCAGGCGTGCCCAACACAGGGAGAAGGTCGGCGCTCTCCGACCAGGCCATCACCTGTTCGAGGATTGAAGTATCGGGGCCCGGCAACGTCTCGCTCTTGCGAGCCATCAACACTACTTGGCTGTACGCCTCGAAGTCGCCTTCAGGGAACCGAAAGCATTGAAGGGCCGTGTACTCAGTAGCTAGGGTCCGAGCTGAGGCTTTGAGGGCGTAGAAAGGAACGACGAACAGCAAGACGCCGCCCTCCACCATCGTCTGAGTGAAACGGTCGAGAAACCGTTGCTCTAACCGACCGTGCACGGGATCGAGGTCGTAGGGAGGATTCAAGTACAAGACGCTCATGCGATTGACCGGCAAGTCGATCAAGAAAGCGTCGCCATGAAGGGCATCCTTCACCGAGGCGTAGTCGTGGCCTTCATGAAGGTTCTTCTTTAGGGCCTCGTGGCGGGCCTGTTCCATCTCGCACGTGTAGTAGACCTTACGGATCCCCAGCAGTGTGCCTAGGCCAAGCAAGGCTGCCCCTTCACCCGCACACGGATCCGCCAGAGCGCACTCGTACGTGTTTTCTTCCACGTCCAACAACTCGGCCATTAGGGGGACGAGATGAGGCGGGGTAGGGTAATAGCCCCCGGATGCGACGGACTCAAATCTGGCCATGAGCTGTATATGCGGGAGGGGTCCCTAAAGTTCAGTACGATCCAATGATTCGACCGTCGGGTCGCAGCACAAGGGCCGCCTTCAGGGCCGCCTTCACGTGGTGTTCGGTCGAGAGCTGGCCCGACAGCAACCCTACCTCAACCGGGAGGTCTAGCCTATCGCCGTTCTTCAGCATGATGACGACGTAAATGGGACGTGTCGTTTCAGGCATTGCACTCCTCGAAAGCCGAAAGGTCCACCCGTTGAGCGATCGGTACGAAGTCGCCCGTGTAGTCGAAAAACAGCGACACCTGTTCGGCCAGGAACGTCTCAAAGCTCACGTGGTTGGATTTCGTCGACAGTGCGTGGAGGACCCCCACGTGCTCCAACCCATAAGCCACGAAGCCGTGCGTTTTGTGGTAACCCCAATCTTCCTTTGGGCTCGGCCAACGAAAGTCGACCCCAGGAAGCGACGTCAACCCTTGAGCCAAACCGGCGATCAAGATCTGAAGGTAGAAACGCCCGTCTGCAATGAGGGGACAACGGGTCCGACGGTCCAAGTAGGCAGCATACAAGTACGCGGTCGGCACCAGAGCCTCTAAAGCTTTGACCGTTATAGGGCTCTTTCCCATCCGCAGGACGTGCTCAACTGGTAGCTGAACGTCCACTTTTTGGTGAGCGGCCCATTCCTTGGGCACCAGCGTCACGAAGTTGAGGCCCTGGGGGTCCACCATGCCGGGATCGAGCCGGAATAGGCCGGGGTGGTACAGTGTGACGAGTGAGCCCTCAGGCTCCCGTTGCCAGGCCATGTTGTAGCCGACCGACTTCAAGAACTCGTACCGTTCAGCGTCGCCGCCTCGTCGGTTGTAGGACTGTGTGTCCCGTTCAGCCTTACGGCCGAGCTTCAGGTTGGCGGCAAAGGGCCGTAGCTCGGCGTCCGAACCTGCGAACATGGCCCACACGGGGCGGATAGTGGCGCCCCCACCCTCAGGAAAGAGAGCATCGGCCGTCACGGCCGCTACACACGTGGCTCGGAAAGACCGGCCTTTCTTGCCCTCTTGGGGTTGGATGATGAGGTCTTGCATGTATCCACCCCTTCTATGCGGCTCCTACCTCGGAAGTTCACCTTTATCGACAGCTCCGAGCGAAGTCAGGATGTGGGCTAGGACACGTCGGTGGCAGCGCCGGGGGTCGCCGGAGCAGTAACAGGTCAAGACGACTCTGGGGCGGGCCAGCAGAGCCCGCCAAGCCTCGGGGTTGAGGCGCTTCGACCTCGCCATCTCTTCAAGGTATCGGCCCGCGTACGCTCGCCACTCTTCTAGGGTCTGGACCCGCTTCTGTTTGCGGATTGTTAGGACGGTGCCCAAGAGACTCCACGAAGGGGCGAATGCCTCATGGCCGCTCTTGCGGGTGATGTTGAAAGCGTCGGGATCTTTGGTCGAGATCCTAGCGGTCCAGACTTCCAGCATACTACACGCGGCACGACAATACTTCCGCGGACTGACGCTTGAACGAAGCGGCGTTGATGGCTGTGAGGCTCATGCTCTTTAGTTTATTGCCGAGCTTCCGGCCCCAGCCTCGTCCGGAGAACATGGAGATCAGGATTATGAGGTCGCCCAAACTATCGAACGCCTGACGGAGGTCCTCACGGTGCATCTTGAACGCCAAGTAGGCCATCAGGTTGCAGGCCGCACAGGCAAGCCCCATCTGCCAGACCCGACCCTGGATGCGCCAGCACAGAAGGACGTAGAGGCACAGCACCCAGACGAAGAACCCGTTCTCCTGGCATCCCAGAGCGATCCTGATGGAATGAAGTACACTGCTTATGGCGAAGAAAGTCGCCAGGCTGACCAGTAGGGCTATTACGGTGGCCAACATCGCTATGAGCACTTGACGCATGCGCTATTTCTTGGGCTCAGGCTCGTTGATGGGCTTGGGCGCCTTACAGCTGCCTTGGTCACAGGCTACCAGGATAGTGGGCAGATGTCCTTTCGGACCGATCTGGCACGTGATGTTGAAGGCTCGATCTGGAGTAGAAATACGACCGTACGCACAAGCGATACCGTCGGCGTCGGAGGTGAACTGGCTTTTCCAGGTCTCCCAGTTGCCCCTCGCGTGAGCTTCGATGCTGCGTTCTATGTCCTCTTCAGCCCTCTTAACAGCAGCCTCTGTGGTCTTGCGTTCCGTCTCCTTGACGGCAAGCTCTTGCTTCTTGATGCGAGCGTCCCGATCTGAGCGGGCGGCATTGTCATCCCACTTGAACAAGGTGGGCTTCATCATGATGAAGAGACCCACGAAAGACGCCATCGCGAACGCTCCAGCCGAGCACCACCTCAGAATGAAGTTGGGGTTGGGTGCCAGCTGTCGCAGAACGTGAAACGCCCGAGCGAGTAGAGAGGGCCCTCTACCATCTAGGCGCTCGGACTTCGATCTCACCAAGGGCCTGATGGTCGGCCAAATGGGCATCCATGGAGAAGGCATCAGGCCCCTCGTCGATTGTCAGGAAGGGCTCTCAGCTTAGACATCGGGAAGTTGGATAAGTCCGTTAAGACCCCGCAGGCCGAGCATTTAAAGGTAGCGCAAGACTCGGGAGTATCGCCTCCGTAGTTGCCTCCCGTGAAGGTCTTGAACACGTCCGCCTCTTCTACCAGCAGCAAGGCTCCGCACCCGCCGTTCTCATTGCCAGCACCGGTGCACGTAGCCTCGATGCTCCAGCCCTTTTGCTCACGTCCCGGTTTGAGCACCTTCATGGCGTCTCCAATCTGCCCAGGTGGGCTGGTCGTCTTGGGTGTAACGGTCTTCTCCAGTGTGGCGCACACAGGTCGGGTTGGTGCAGTACCACAGGTAGTCTTGAGCGTTCGAGGGGCGGATCTTAACCCGCTCTCCGCACGTCCGGCAAGTACACACCCCTTGTGGGTCCCAGCTCTTGACCACAAGGTCTCCAAGAAGACGCTGTTGCATGCGCTCCGCCGCTTCACCAAAGGTAGAGAAGACGGCCAGGGACGAGCAATCGAGCATGAGGTTGTCGTGCAGTTCAAAGCTCTCGACGAACTTGGGGTCCTTGAAGAACGGGGCCTTGTCCCGATACTCCTCAACCCGCTCGGGATAGGGACGGTCGTCGCTCGTGTAGCCGATGATCGGCAACCCTAAAGCGTACGCACAGCCCATCTCCCATGCGGTCCCGACATTCATGGACGGCCCCCTGAAGGGCGTCATGTTGGCCAACACACCCTGGCAGCTCCGGATGAGCGCCACGTTGGCATCGAAGATCAAACGGGCTTGCTCAGGCGGGCTCAGCCCATCAAGCGCCAGGTCGGCGTCGAGCGGGAACACCCCTTCGAGCTTGAACTTTTGACACGTGGTCTTGAGCTTCTCCGCCAGCTCTTTAGGATTGGGCTCGAAAACGTCCGGGCCAGCTAAGTAGATTCTCATGCAGGGTCCTCGAAAGAAAGATCGCGTGCGGTGTTGCGGAAGATGTTGACCAGCTGGCTACTCATATTGAAGCGGTCGCTATTGATCTGGATGCTTTTTAGGACGTCCCCGTTGGGGTTGCGCTTGGTTGACGCCAGCCAATCGACGTACATCTCCAAGAGGTCGATCAGGTTCATGCCGTTGATCCCCTGCTCGAAGTGCTCCGGGTGATGACGGTTGTTTTCGTAGTGATGCTTCAAGCCGCCATCGGTCAGCATCTCCTGTAAACATTGCTTGTACTCCGGGCTCCCGTAGGCCATCCCACGAAGGCGCGGCGTATACTGTGCGTACATCTTCACCTCCGCCTCCGAGAACTTCGATAGGTCGTGCACCTCCCCCCGCTTCAGCACTTCCGTTGCCGCGATTCGAAGAAACTTCCGCACCAGGTTGATGTGCTCCTGTGTCTTGGTGTTGGCTTCCAGGATTTGTTCGGTCGTTACTTCCATAGGGAGGGTCCTTGAGGATTTCGGGGTTGCCGAAGTCCATGTCGAAGATGAGCTTGCGGAGGAGTGGGGGAGCCACGTAGTCGTGCCGCTGGTCCCGGGCTTCTGCAATGCGGACCTGAAGAAGCTCTAAGCACCGAGGGTAGTCACACACGATACGTGCGCCCCGATAGGCTGCCCCGCAGATGGTGCAGATGCGGTCTTGGACCAAGGACGCCACGTAGCGCCGCATGAAAGTGTTGCCCTTGAGCAGTTGGGCTATCTTGTCCGTCACCGTTCTCCTTTACACCGCCTGCGGGGTTGGGCGTCGGACCATTTGATCAGCTGACTCAGGTATCGCAGACCCCGCTCTTCGGCAGTATCGTCGTCCTCGGGCTCCCCCCAACCCTGGCGTTCTTCCATCATGGCTTCGGCGTCCATTAGGACGTGACGAAGTCCTTCAACAACAGCTAGAGTCAGGCGAGGACGGGCCATACCCCGCTTGTGCGCCAGCCGGACGGTTATTGCATTTTACCGTCGGCCACGGAGTCGATTTGCTTCTTCGATCAGCCACTGCCGCTCGGACGGAGGCAACTCCTTGAACAAGAGCGCTAGCTCGATGAAGTCGAGCCGCTCGACGTGCCCCATCTCGTCGAACACTGACAAGAGCCCCTGGTAGATCGCCATGTCTTGGTTCTTAGACGGCGTTGGACCTTCGGCGGGCGGGAACGCTGTGGGACGATCGGCTTTGGCAAAGGTCTGCGAGACAAGCGACGTCGGCGACAGCTTTCGAGGCGGTGGCGGGGGTGGCAGCGGGCGCTTCACTCTTTAGGTGAAGCATCGATCAATTATGGCCCCCGTACTGAATGTTCACTTCGTGCAAGAAATCGTCGATTTCCAGGGCATCGAACTTCGGGCAGGTCGGCAGCTCATGGAGGACGCCAGGATTACCCTCGTCTTCCGTTTGGCCGGGTATGCAAGTGAATCCTGCCGAGCACTTTCGCTTACAAAAGGGGCACACGAAGCGGACTTGCGTGTGAAAGTGCTCGGTAGGATCCACGGACACATCAACCCGAGAATTTCTTCAGATCTCCGATTACGGAGGCCCTGATCTTCTTCGTTGCGGGTTTTGCTGCGATGGTGATCGCTTCCTTCGTGAACGGGTTCCTACCCTGCCGCTCGGGGGTCGCGGGCTTGTCCTTCAGGGTGAACTTGACTAGATGAGGGAGAGAAAACACACCCTCAGTTTTCAGCTGCTCCTCTACGACATCGGAGAGGTTTTCCAAGAACAGGTTGGCCTGTGCCTTGGTGATGTTCGAACGGTCGGCAAGGACTTGGATCAGTTTAGTTTTCGTTAGCATCTTCGTCTTGGGTTGTTGGTTCGTAGCCGATCGACTGGTCTTCTCGGGGCTCGAAAGAGTGACGCCCTTCGTGACCAGCTTGTGCAGTACACCGCGTTCTGACTCGAGGCATTTGATTTCCAGGCGGATTCAGGATCCCTGGTACAAGTACACACCTACATTGGTCCGTAACGATCCCCGCGATCCCGAGGGAGACTTGGGCTCCTTCAGGGAAGGTCAAGTCATCCACCGGCTCGTCGAGGATCAGCCGTCCATTCACCACTTTGGCTAAGAATCTCAGGGGCTTCCGAGGCGACATGCAGAGGACCTACACCGAAAGGACTGAACTTTTACTCGTCGAGCTGCATATAAAGGCCATGCCCGTTAGATTCAGCAAAAAGGCTTTGGCCGACCACCTTCAGGCCCGTATGACCTTCGTCCAAAAGGACTGGGGTTTCGATCCCAACAGCGGGACCGCCCAAATTGACTTCATAGCGACGGATCGCCAGCGCACTAACCCGCTGAGCTTCATCCCTCCGGGTGAGACGTCCAAAGAGCATCACTTGGCAGAAGCGCAACGGGCGTACGGCGAGATCAACGCTTTAGCGGCCATCGCCGATCACTTCGAGCTGGATGAAGTTTCGGAGATCAAGGACATGCGACCAACACCCATCAGCAAGCCCTACGTCCGCTACCGGCCGGTGTAGAACAAGGGCGTGCGTCCACACCTTTTCAGCTACAACATTCTCGACGCCCTGATCGCTGCGGCGCTCCTAGCACTCCTAGTAGCGTGCTTTCAGACAGGGGGCCCCCGTGCAGGATTCTTCCTAGCCACGATAGTATTTGGCTCAATCTTTTTGGGCTACAAGACGGGCGCGATGCACGAACGCCGTGAGGCCGAGTGGGCTAAGAAGAACGACCTGTGATTTACTGGGAACGTCACCACCCACGGTTCTTGGTCAGCCTTCAGAACCCCAGCGGTCGTAGCTTCGACGTCTGGGACTGGTACGGGCGGCCTCCGGGTTGGGTAGACTCGACCGACCTGAATGAGGACGATGGGGCCGCGTTAGTGTTTAGTGATCCCTTCCCCACAGCTACTCTGAGCCTAGAGCTGCGGAACCGTCTCCGCACGGGCTCCGGACCGGGCTCTGGTTTTCGCCACCCCAGCCACCTCGTCAACTACTACTACGTCAATGACGGCGTTTGCCTCAGCCTGGTAGGCGCCACCGAACAGTTCCTGCTTCAAGGTCTCAACACCCAAGCGCCCGACTGGTGGGCCATCGAAGAAGATATGACGCCCTTGCAGCGCTTAGAGGAGCGCATCAAGGTCTTCGTCGAAACAGTATCCCAGTGGTACCACAGCGCGGGCTCCGTTACTCATTACCCAGCCGTCCTCGAGACACCCCTCAAGGGCTACTGCACGAAGTGCGGTCTTCCGTTGGATCGTCACGTGTCACACACAGTGCCCGGGTTCGAGAACATGTCGTTTTTCGCTTCACCCGCAGAGGCTCGTCCTTACGTGGCGGCTTTCAAGAGTCACTACGGCGGGGCGCTGAAAAAGATGTCCGACGCAGAGCTGTTGGAAATGCCGCTGCCGCCCAACAAGCGCAACCTACGGGTCCTCTTGCTAGAAGTCCAGGGTCGGATCAAGCATCCGACGGGACCCAAATCAGCCGTGGACCGCCTCCTAGGTGGCGGCTTACTTGACGAGTGAGAATTTGACGGAGTGCTGGGTCACCCGGTGGTTGTCGAGTGCGTAACCTGTCACTTCACCGTTGCCCCAGAACACGATGATCTCCGCCTGGCCTTCGAAGCCCTTCAAGGTCTCGGCCAAAGTTTCGATGTTGCGTTGGGTGCCGCTCCAAAGAAAGTGATGGGGGTACAGCTTGTCGCCCCGCACATCACAGGAATCTTTGACCCAATCTTGGAAGATGCTGCGAGGTGGGGCCCGTCTATAGAGATCTGTCCGCAACGCCTCGAAGTGTTTCTTGGTGATGCAGAAGTTCTTGTGACGTCCCAGCTCTACCTTGATGATGCTACCAAGGTGCGGCCGTCCCTCTAGCTCGGCGCGAAGCGTATCGGCCAGCCGGGGCAACACTCGCGTGCAGAACGCCACGACATCCGCCTGTAGCTCATACACACTGAAGTCCCACGCTTCGTCGAACACCTTGTTGCAGCTGGATGAGTCGAGGTACTCGTTCCACGATGACGAGTACAGCTCCATCTCGTCCCAAGCCTCACGGGCTTCTTCGCGGGTCACATCTCCTGCTCGACGGCGTTCCAACAGCTCGGTCTTGATACGCTTCCATGACTCCGCTTCGTTCAACACCTTCTCGGGCTTGAGCTTGCCCGCGAAATACTGCCACTCCCGTTTAGCGTCGAGGAAGAACTCGCGGATGTCCTCTTTGCCGGTGTGGCTCCACAGGAAGGCGTAGTTGCCGAAGTCGCTCACGGCCGCGAACATGCCGTTCTCAGAAAGCGTGATATGGGCCCAACCCTCGCCGGGCTTGTCGTTGGGAAAGCTGTAGTGCCAGGTTTTCATAATTCACCAACCGTGCTTGGGGTTGAAGCAGTTGCCGTATCGGCAAGCAGGACACGTCTCGAAGGTGTCGCCAGGCTCCTCCGACTTGACGGAATCGGTAGGCTCCACCAACTTGACGCTTTGATCGTGGGGTGCTGGGTCCACTGAGGGCTCTGGCAGCTGTGTGTACTTCTCCAGCTCGGCCTGGATGGCCTCCTCCGTCTCACCCCCAAGGATCAAGATCTGAAGACCACCCTTCACCCCGTAAGCGGTGGTGTCGATGAAGATGGGCTTTCGCTGGAGCAGCAGGTCCATGTTGCCCTGGCTGAGGCCCAGGATCATGAGCGGGCGCCCGTCGCTAGTCGTTGCTACTGCCTTCAGCATGCGATCCTTGTACACCAACGTCGGGGCATTCTTTACAACGAGTTTTGAGCGTAGGCCCTCCATCACCACCGAAAGTCTTGGTGTGTCCACAGGACAGTGTGAGGGTCGTCGTGAACGACACCCACCAGCGGAGGGTCCGCCCATGCTTGCTGCTGTGCTCTGTCTGCTTGACCCTACGCTTGGTGATGTCTCGCCAAGGCTTCACTCATCCTCCCGCTCTAGCAAGCGATCGATGGCCCGTTTGGGCTCCAGCTCTTGCACACGAGCCTCGGTGACACCCTCGAAACCAGCGATATCGTCACGATGAGTATCGACGATCTCTCGCGTGGCGTAGGACTCGCTCTGGTACTCTTTGCCGAGCACCCTGTATTTGACAACGAACGCCATCAGGGTCCTGTCTTAAACACGAGCTTGCGGCGGGCCTTCGCAATCTTGTACGTGCCTCGGCGGACTCGAGCGAACTGGTTGGTGCCGTTCCCTTCGCTGTTGCGGCTCAACAGGTCAGAAACGTAACGCACTGAGCGAGGGGTGTTGGGGAGCCAACCCTTGTCGAGCAGCGACTTGGTGATTTGCTCCGTGTGGAGCGTTTGTTGGCCCAGCACAAGCGCGATGGCGCTCAGAGTGTCGGGGGGGTCCTTTGGGGCCTCACTGCCTCCAGGAGCGCTTAGCATGAAGGGCTTGGGCGCTAGACTGGCGATGCGGTCTGAGGTGGCTAGTAGGCGCTCAGTTAGGGCATCCGCTTCGTTGCCCGTCAGGGCTCCCCCAGCGAGCTTCTGCATCTCGTTCTTGGCGGCCCTGAAGTTGATGGCCGCTTGAAGGGCTTTTTGGGAAGTAGCGATCAGGTCGGGCTTCATGGGTTCTCTAGATCTACACCGATCGGGCCCATCATTTCATCGAGGGGGTCGTGATCGGTCAGAATGCGTTCGAGCCGGGTCCGTTGAAGGTGATCTGGGACGTGATGCAGGGTCTCTACCAGTTCAGGGTGATCCTTGCACATCCGGGCGATGTATTTACGACACTGTTCGAGCGAGAAATGGTGGACACCGGTACCGTTTATGTTCGAACAGTTGAACACCAAAAAGGAATCAACGGGAAACTCCATTAGGGCCGTTTTCAGAAGATAGCGGGCGCGTCTAGTAGCTGAGTCGACCGGCACCCCGACCGGCACCCCGTGGGCATCGGCACTCACGCTTCCGCGGCAGAGTGTCTTGCTGTAGTTCTCGCATCCGTAGAAAAGCCCGAAGCGTCCGGTGCGCAGGTACATGAGAGCCCCGCAGTCAGGACACGTCAGGCCCCCCATGGATCGCTTTGGGGTTCGTGTCGGGACGATTCCCCCAAGAGACTCGAGCAAGTTGTCCTGGATCACACGATCCAGCCGAGACAATGGAATGGGCTCAGCTCCCGTCGCTTTCTGGAGCTTCTTCAGCTTCCATAGGACGATGCTGGCTTGCTTCAGGGTGTTGTGGTAGCTGTGAAGCTCACTCTTCCAAAACACTGCCCATATGCCGCTCGGGGTACGTTTGACGTAGTTGTTGGGGTCAGGAGCTTTGGCCACTCGGAGACTCCCGAGTCAGGTCTCGGAGGGCTTTCACGTACCAGACGTTGTCGATGTCTCGGTCGGTGATCTGCCTCATCCCCTCGGGACCCTTGATGCGGCCCCACCAGGACTCGTAGCCGTACACCACCTTCTTGAGGTCGTCGACATAGATGGCGGGGTTGGTGGCCACGAGGAACGTCAGCTCCTTCGTCTTTAAATGGTACGAGAGGGTGGAGTTTTTGATCGGCAGGTCCCCCAAGTAGACGCCCAAGTACGTCTTCTTGTCAGGGTTGTCACTCACAGGACGGACCGCAACCCAAGTGCCAACGGGGATCGTCTCCCGAGAGACCTTCGATTGGGGCACCACCTTCGAGACCTCGACGGGGAAAGGGATGTCATCGCCAGTCCGGACGTTGTCCTCGAAGTCCTTGATGAAGGAGCTGTAATCGGAGATCACGTCGTCTTTGTGGGGGTCGGCCATACGGTACTTTACACCGATCAGCGGCCCGTGAAATCAGGCGTGATCAGCATGCGGGTATCGGCGGGGAAAACGCGATAGTAATCGCCGTCCTCGAACTTGGTCCTTTGGGTCCCGTCCTTCGTCTTCTCGAGCCAGAGGGTTCGAGCCGTCCCTTCAGGGATGGGCTCCGAGACATCCACCCAACCGTCGAACATGTCCCAAAGGCGGACGATGAACAGGTTGTCCTCAGCGATCACCTCTTGGGTCAGCAGGCGATCTACAGCGCTTAGGGGCTGAGGGACGGGCGAGGCCGCGCTTTCTCTTACGGGGCAGCTGGTGCTTCGACAGAAACAGTCGGGGACGCAGGGGCAGACGTGCGGCACTTCGTTGGGGTGCTCGCACAGACGGCTCGACAGGTATGGCATCAGAACAGCCGTCCTTGTTGGGGAGGGTCAATTGACGCTGTCAGCAGCTGAGGGATTGGGGTGCCTCGCTTGGTGAGGTTACCCCGCACGAGGTCAGCCCCGACGGTGTTCAGCTTCATTTCCCATTCGGGAATGTTGGGGTTGTGGGTGGCGAGTATCAAGTACAGGGTCTTGAGTGCTTCGACGTCCTGCTCGTCCACCACCATGTCGATGAAGTCCCCAGGATCCCGGGCCAAGACAGCGTAGAGACCCACCGCTATGTCGTCTGAAGCGCTCAATTGGCGGTCCTCGGCACGAAGGATACCGTGAGGGTGGCGGACTCCGTGCCTTCCGGTGTTTTCCAACCGGGTTGGTTTCGAATCTCGAGGATTTGCTTGATTGTCAAGGTCTGGACATCACGACCCCAACCCTGGCTCTCCGCGTATTGCATCGCAAACTGAAAGCGAGCCTCCAGGAAAGCTTCGTACTTGGTCACTTCTTCCGCAGAAGCGCCCGGTAGGTAAGCCGTTTCACCTGTAGGTAACCGGACTTTCACAGGTCCTCCAATTCGCTCAGCTCTCGTTGGACCTCAATTTTGCGAGCCTTCAAAGCTGTACGGACCTTCTGGTTCACAGCCCGCATGCTGTCCAACCGGACGCCCATCAGGCGGGGATGGTGGCTCGTTGCGAACCAATACCCGCCCTGAAGGTCGTTGTAGAAGGAAAAATAGGCACCTCCAATGGTGACGGTGCTGCTCTTGCAGCCGCATTCGCAATATTCCCAGGGGATGGGTTTCGAGGCCATGCCCTCCTCTTACACCGAAAATCGAACCGAACCGCGGGTCGGAATCTTCCTCTTATGGGCGGCTCCAGGTAGACCTTTCCGATTTGGCCCCACTACAGGAACCGCATGCCGAAATTTCTCAACGCATCCTTCGGAGTCGAAGGGTTTCCTCGGGAACTCCTTGGGCTCAACTCCTGGACGACCTTCACCCCTCCGATGATCGGCAAGGCGGGGTCGTTCTATGACGCCGCTTTCATGCGCTCCTCCGGCTTGGGTTCGAGTGGCTACTACATCATCGTGGGCGGCCAAACCAACATTTCGAACTACATCGTCATCACGTCGGGTGCGGGGATCACCAAGTACGGTTCCACCACGGTGGGCGGCATCAATCCCATCTCAGGCGTGTGTAGCTCCGCCAGCGGAATTGCCGGAGTCAGCGATCAGGCAATCGTGGTGGGCGGTGGAACCACCATTGCATTGTCGGTCTACGGCACAAACTACTGGTACCAGTTCACCGACAACAGCTTCTTGACCAGTTGGGGAAATTGGACGGGAAGCCTCATGTTGGGGGCCAGGATCGAGACAACTGTCCACGGCTCCAAGGCGGTGGCTTTTGGCATCACCCCGAGCGGCGGGAGGTGGCTGTCTAACAAGGCGCTCGGGATCCACAATAACACCGACTTTACGACTCGTTCGGTGCCCGGCACCTCCGGCGTCGGCGGGTACATCAAAGGTCGCGTGGGCCAAGGTGGCCGAGTGGCTTGTCTGTACACTGCGGGCGGGGCTTTGGACGTCTCTGCGGGCGGCGGCGACTATGGAGACGCCGGCATGCGGGTCGACTCCTCTACCGTCTCCAAAGTGATCGATATCGACTACGGCGCTGGTGCCAACCAATGGATCAAAGTCGAGAATAACGGGCTGGTCTACACGGCACCCAATACTTGGGGGGCGAATGCCAATCCGTCCTGGAGCCAGCAGGTACTGCCCACCGGCGGATTTGCTGGAACAGGCGCCATCCATTGCTTTGCCATGGACGTCCCCAATACGGCAATGGCATCGCCCCAATCGATCACCCATGGGTTCACGACTTGGTACGGCATCGTTGTTGGCGGCCTCGACCCTAACGCCAACCCACCCCTCTTTTCAGGGGTCTTGCTGACGAAGGACTTCGTCCACTTCATCCCCGTCGAGATCCCTGGAGTGTCGTTCTTGCACAACGGTGTGTTCCCCAACGACGGCGACACCTACTTCAGGTTCACAGGCAACCGCCTCTTCGTTTTCAACGGCTACGCTTGCAACATGTCGGGTCCGTTGGGTGTCAACGAACTTCTGACCTAAGGAAATTGAGATGCCTTTTTTTACCGACACCGCTCAAGCACACCCGAACGTTCTCGACGCTGTGGGCAATTGGACCATGCAAGGGTCCATGTTTCAGGGCGTGGCTGACCCTGAGGGACTCGCTCAAAACGGTATTGTTGGAGACGCCAACAACCGTGGGACCATCCATCTCGGAACCGCTAACCTCCTCAACTACCTCGTGCTTCGAGGAGGTAGCAACGTCCGTGTCGTTCAGTCCGTCAACGGCATCGACTGGTCGGGAGCCAACATCCTTCCGCAAAAGTCGGGCGGCAGCCTCCTGACCAACCCTGTCTCGATGCGCTTCGTGGGCGGGTTTCTTTGGCAGTTGGGCTACAACGGCAACACCGGTGCGTCAGTCGTCATGGCGTTGCCCGCGGGTACTGAACTCACGACCGGCGCTTTGACTTCTTGGATCGATCGCTCGGCTGATATTCCGACCAACGGCTCATTCGTCTACTACATGCGTCGAGCCTTGTCGGCGGGCAAGCTGTTCTTCTTGGCCTCTCAGAACGCCAACACCACCGTGGTGATGTCCGCTACTCTGGCGACCGCCACTACAGCAGGCTTCACGAACGTCACGAGCGTTCGGATCCCCGACGGCAACATCGGGGGTTACGGAGTCGACACGACCGGCACCATCCACCTGGTGTGTAGCAATGCAAATGTTCTCTACCGTTCGACCAACGGAGGTAGCACCTTCTCGGTTCCGAGCGGCTCAGGCTTCAACGGAGGTCCTGCCACGGACTTCATCTTCAGCTCGCGGTTCAGCCGTTGGTGCAGCAACGCGAGCTTCCAAGACAACGCGGGCCCCTACTACTCGGACGACAATGGCGCCACTTGGACGGCTTCAAAGGTCGTAGGGGCTCCGAGCGCAACCGTTCAAGCTTTTTTCCAGTTCACCCACATCGAGAAGATGTCGGAAGACGGTTCGATCATCCTAGGGTTTTCGAATGATCGCAGCGGGCATCTGACGCCCATCAACGTTTGGATCAGTCTGAACGGCGGCAAAGAGTGGGCACAGGTCAGCTCGTTCCAACCTCCCTACTACGACACGAGCCTCCCAAGCGGAGGGGTCCCGATCTTGATCAACACAGGCAGCCGCTTGCTGTACATCATGCGAGGGTTCAGCGGTGACGAAGCCGTGTTCTCGTCCGGCATGTTCGGCACGCCCGGTTACTACCTGGATTCTACAGACCCCCGTCTCTGGGTAAAGTGAGCCGTGAAGCCCTAGTGGGCGCCTTGTTGGGATTCGCCGCCGGCACTCTTGCGGCGGGTCTCGTGGGCGCCCTCGTAGGGATAATGTTGGGCGGAATCGTCGGACAGCTAGCTAGATAGCAGCTCGTATTCGAAGCGCCTCAGCGACGTCAGGGAAGTCGGCTTTGCTGGTGATCCGCACTACGTTGGGATGCTTGAAGCCCTGGTTCCAGCTGTGGTCCAGCATCAGTACGAGCCCGCGAGGCCGACGTTCGAGCCAAGGGGTGATGTAGGCCGGCCAGTCGTCAAACAAGACCCGGCCGTAGACCAAACTCTTATCCATCGTGATCGTCACCTGAGCGTCCGGAAGGTGCTCTTGGGCCCATTCGACCTTCTCCGTCCACGCAGAGGTGGATCGCTTGGGACCTTTGGTGAGGACGTTCAGCCGGTAGCCGGCGTCCCGGATCAGCTGCACGACTTGGAGGCCAAGCGGGATGGGCTCCAAGTCTCGCCAAAACCCTGGGTGTCGCTTGACGTACCCCATACGAGCTTCCAGCCAATCGGGCGCGTTGTCGAGATGCTGTGACGTGTACACGGGCTCGACCGCGGGATTGCGGATATCGTTCAGAGCTGACAGCAGCCCCTTGTTGAAGTTGGCGACCGTCCCATCGAGGTCGATGTTGGCTACTAGCTCTGGTGTGGACATGAGAAGCGCTACACCGGTGTAACGTTCAGCATGTTCTCCAACGAGAGCCAATCGGTGATTGGCGATGTCATCGAGCACGATGACGGCAGCCGCTACGTGGTGCTGCCCAACGGTACCCTGGCATACCTCGGCAACCGTGTGCTGGCCCGCTCCACAGACCTCCAGGAACGCTCGGGCCGTCCTTGCCGCATCCTGGGCAGGATGGCGCTCCTGCCTTACGTGCAGGCCGGTGAGGAAGAAATAGACGGCATCGAGCGTGACTGGGATCGTCTCAGACGACGTGAGCGCATCCCAATCCCCCTACCAAAGGGGTGCACGTGCGGCCACGACGCTTTGGTAGCGGTGTCGACGTGCGAGGTTCACGATGTGAAATTGCATCCCCCATCACCCGCATCCTTCTTGAGATCAGTTCGCTTTAGAAGGTCCTTCGAGATCTCGGCAAACTTCAGGGTTCCGCGGGGTACTGTATGGTGGCGAACACCCGCGGGATTGTGGCCGCATCACAGGACCGATAGGTCGATCGACTTTTTACTAGAAGAAGGAACGGTGGAAATCGGTCCTTCTAACCCTTAATCGTCGTCATCCGCCAAAAGGCGTTCCCAGCGGCTCTTGGGTTCTTGTTTCGAGGCAGGAGCCGGGGTTGTCTGGGGTTTGCGACGTTCATGAGCCGATTGCTCTGTTCTACGACGCTCGATAGCTGACGCGCCCATTTCTTGGGCTCGCTTCTCAGCCCTACGCTCTCGCTGACGGGCGTTGCGACGCAGCCTCCGCACTTCCTCTTCATCGGGCTCGTCTGTTTCTTCAGGCTCGTTCTCCAGCTCTCTGCGAGACGCCTCGTTAACGCGATCCTGGAGTGCCTCGAGAGAAGACATTCTCTGAATCCACGACATGAAGATGCCGAAGCTCAGGAACATCATCACCACTATCGAAGCTTTGAGCCAGGTGTCGTGATAGTGATGCGTCAGCGAGACGCCCACCAATACGGCATCGCTTATCAGGCAGAGAACGAGGACCTTACCGGAAGACATCCCTAGAGCACCGCATCAATCCACTCGGGCCGGATCTCGACGTGAGGAGTGTTGCACGTGCAACCATGAGGGTGCACAAGGTCAAACGTGTGCTCTCCCTCGGGATCGACGTAAAGCCGGACCTCAGTGGGGTCCACCGGCTTATCCCCACGGACGTGCCGCACGACGCCCGTCAGGTTCTCCTGGGAGGCTCCGAATTTGGACTGCTGGCCCGAAAGACACGCCAAGCGGGCAGCATACCAAGATGCTCGGACACGGTCACCTTTGAGAACGTTCATGGGGTCTATATGCGGGTGGGGGCTCGAAAGTTCACCCTATACCAAAAACCTACGAGGCCCAAACGGTGTCTTACACCGGCAGCCCTTAGTTGAGGGGGTGGTGCCCGTCAGCGAAGTGTTGAACTGTCCCTGCAATCAGAGCTTTCCACATCGGGCGGTAGTCTTGGTCGGGCGAGACCTGGCCCGACAGGATGGCCTTGATAGCTCCTTCGGCGAGACGCCGGCAATCCATCTCCGAGATGCCGTGGAACTGCTCCACCACGTCGATAGGAGTGAGCCAGGGGTAGCCGTCCGTCAGCATGAGGTCGGGATCCGGTAAGGGGCACTTCTCAGGGTTGATCGCCATGATCATGAATTCGTACTCGGCCTCAGGGTATCGTTTGACGGCCGGCTTCACTCCCGGGACATCCCTCAGGCTGATGATAGACAGCGTCCAATAGGACCAGAAGGCATGCGCTCCCGGCATGTTGATCAGCCAACTGGAGATTGCTAGGACCTTTTCAGGGCGATCTGGGATTTTGGTCAGGTCGAGGTTCCACGCTCTGGCGTACGGGCTTTGTTCGTCGGGTTCTCGCATGATTGGGCCTTTCAATAGCTAAATTGGTAGATTTGGTGTAATGTGAGGCATGCTTGCTCCCGGAACGATGGTATCCATGGGTGACGTGGCGCTCCACAACGACGGAGAGCAGCATTGGGCGGTCGTGTTGGACGTTCAGGGTGACCAATGTGAAGCCCTGTTCTTCACCTCGAGCCCCGACTGGGCCGAAAACTCGCGTCGAGCCACTAAGAACGAGCTGGCGATGGCGGGCTTTGTCCATTCTCGCCCTACCTATTTGGCGTATGTGGTGCGGTCCTGCTGGGACTTCGCACCCTTGGGCCGCAAATTCCCAGGTCATTGGGTCGAAGCCCTTCGGCAAGAGTTCCGGCCCGTCCAGAAGGTCCGTCAAATTGAAGGATGATTTGATGACTCGGACTTGGTGATGGACAGCAAACGCCTCGCAGAACGCTTCCGCCAAGCGGGTCCTGTAGTGCCCCTCGGGGCTCCCAAGCCGCACGGACCCACAGAGGTCATCCATGGCCGGCGCTACGTCCTGAGCGATTGGTGGTCTGCCCTGGGGGTCGGGGATCTGGCGTCCCCTGAGGGTGAGGGCGGAGGTGCCAAGCTGATCGACACCGGTGGCAATCGCTTTCGCTATCTGTGGATCTACGACACCGACCGGAAGATCCTCGCCATGTGGCGGCACTCGGACGGGGACGAAAAGTACCACTCGCACGAGACCTCCTCCATGCACGAGATCTTCACTCTGGAAAAGAGGAAGCAGCTCAACCGTGTGACGCATGCCGAGTTCCAGCAGGTCGAGCACGAGATGTCGAGCCGTGCGGACGACCACCTCAAGGCGTTGAAGCAGTGGTCTCAAGAGCACCAGTCTGATCTCGAGAAGCAGGCGATCACGATCCTCGACGAATGGTTCGAAAAGAACATTCGACCGAGCTTCGAGCGAAAACTCTCGGAGTTGGACAAGGGTGTCATTCCATTTGGGTTCAAGGTGAACCCTGACATCCTTCAACACCGGTCAGAGAAGCGGCAGGTCCGCCAATGGCTGCTTACTAAAGCGCTCGAAGGTTTCGATCAGGCCGCAGCCTACAAGATCGTTTCCAAAGCGGTGGGGTACGACGCCTATGACCCACCGGACGGCGGTGATTCTCAAGCCGTTCAGTGGGCGTGGGGCGACTTCATCGAGCGTGTGTACCAACAACTCGGCGACTAAGCGTCGTCCGCCAACAAGGACCCGTTCAGCAAGCGGTCCCATTGGTCGGGTCGTTCTTGCGGCGGTTTGGCGACCTTCAGCTCCAACCAAGGCTCGACTTTCTGGTCCCGCACCTGTGCGGTCGGCACCGCGAAGTCGCCATTACCACCCGGGCCCTTGAGGGTACGGCCGCACAGGTGCGGGTCAAATAGCCACTGGTGCTCGAACGGGACTTGCTCGATAGCTCGCATGACGAACGAGTCGATGGGGCGGTCGCTGGCGTAGGACGCAAACGCTATCGTGTGATCACGCTGCACCAGCGTGTCGAGCTGCGGGGGCTTGCCGTTGTGGGCATCCACCGCCGGAGCGAACAGCACCTCAGGGAAGCGGGGCTTGTACCACCAAAAGAGAGGCTCGGCTTCGAACTCCGCGTTGTTGAAACAACAGAGAGCTAGAGGCCAATCGGCATAGAGGCGTGTCAGCTCTTGGAGGAACGGGTAGGGGATGTTGGGGCGGCGGTTCTCCGGCACCTCTTTCAAAGCAGCTCCGAGGGCCGATGCCTTCTCACACAACGCCACCGTATAGCTGCCTGATTCGAAGACCTCGAAGGACTTGGCGACAGCACTTCGAGACCCCAACCGGAGATCGGATGAGAATTCCCTGGCTCGCCGTGCCGTGGGGTCCAGACGCTGAACGGCCTTTTGATAGACCTTGAGGATGTCCTTGAACCCAGCCCCGTTGACGAGATTGTCACGGGTGACCCTGCCGGCTGCTGGGAAGGGTAGCAGCATGGCGTTGGGCCCGTACGAGTGAGCCTTGTTCTGGTATCCGATCACGTGCACCAGCCCCTCGTCGGCACGCTGGACCTCCGCACTGTAGATGGTGGTATTTCGAAAGACAGCTTCGCTGATGCTCATGCACATGCGGGGGCTCTACACCAGCTAGACCCTCACGTCCGCCAACAGAACGTTGACTTTCTTCATGACTTCCAAGCGCTCGGGCGTTTCGTCTTCGATGTAGCAGGTAACGTACAGCTGCTTTTGGTAGTACCTGAACTTGCCTCCGAACCCCAAGACACCGCAGAACCGATACTCGATGTCTTCCGGGTTGCTTCGGATGTAACGGAGAAAGTCCTCCTTGGCACGAGGTTCGACATCGGCTCCCGCATGTTGGACGAGGATATCCCAACACGCCGCATACACGTCGTTCATGGATCGTCGCCCGTCCGCTTCGTAAGGTCGAAGTTGGCTTCGATGAAGGCGATGATGTGCTCGGGGCGGGTGTTGTGGTGAAAGAGGATATTGGGTCCGTGCTGATCCAACATCACAGCCGCCACACCGTCAAGGTGGCGTACCTGAAGACCCTCTCGAGTGTTGACCCCACATTCTAAGCTGCCGCATTCGAAGTCATGTTGGGGTCGCACATTGACGGTCGACCCTGGTTTGAGGGGGCAGTGAAAATGCAAAATGCAGTCATAGATCGGGTAGTGCTTGGATAGCACGAGATGCTGGCTTCGGGCTCCAGCGCTCGGCTTACCCCCGTAAGCAATAGGATCTCCATCTTCTCGAAACATCACCTTCACGAGGTCTCGATCTTCGGGCTTGTTGAAGTTTCGTTTCCGGCGAGAGGAATACAGAAAACTGTTGGGGTAGGGTGTGGTGTAGCCGAAGTGACCAACCGTGATGTCGTTGAACGGCCGATACGCCCCTCGTTGGATGCAGTGCTCCACCACTCGACGAAGGGTTTCAGGAGCCTCACCCCAAGGCAACAAGGGCCCTTCTTCGATGCTTGTGCGAGAGAACGTCCCTGTATGGCGAGCACTCGCCATTCGGATCAACCCTTCGAGGGCGACCCGGCGATCCGTGGTCTCGTAGTAGCGTCCCAGCTCAGGGACGATCACCATGTTGAGCCGAGTGTGGAGATCGTTGGCCAACACGAGATTACAGGAATTACGCTTCAGCAAGCTCAAGCCCGCCTCATACTGCTCCTGCGGGGTTGCCCCAGCGGTGGTCTTGAACGCCACAAGGAAAATGTCTTTCCGCTCCTTGCGGATACGACCAAGGATCTTCTCCGCAGGCGTCAAGATCAGCGTTTGAGGACCTTCGCTCGTTTTCAGACGGGGTTGGCTCTTGCCACTCGGGGTGGGGACCGGGGAACCAAGAGGTGAGGACCACACGTTGCCCGTGTAGTCACACAAGGCGACCGAGAAGAAGATGACCTTGGTATCGGGGTCCTCGATCAAATGGTCGATGTCCTTCGCCACATCTTCGTTGGTGACCCAATCGCCCAAGTAGTGCTGGCCATTTGCCATTCGGGAGAGCCAGAGTCGGGGCGTCAGATCCTTGAAGTATTCCTCAGGTTCGCCTTGAGGAGTGTCGGGTCTAAAGTCGACCATTAGACCATGGAGGTGGCGAGCCGTGTGCCCGAAGGCTGGAGCCGCGAGCGCCAAGTGAGGGCGAACGTGAGAGAACGTTCCGCCTCCCATAAAATGCACAATCTTCACGCGAACCCCACAGGGACAGTGTTCATGCGAGAGAGCGCTCCTTCGGGGTGTGCCCAGTCTTGCTTGAACATGATCGCTAGAACGACCTCCGGGTCGTCACTGTTGACATCCTCGTCCGGGGGTGGGCTGTCAGCCGCTATAGTCATGAGGAGCAGGATCTGTTGAACCTTGGGCAACAGCTCATCAAAGGTCCCCTTCAAGTTGAAGATGTACTCTTGGCTTCGTTTGTCAGCCGACTGGTAAACTTTGTCGTCCATGTAGTACCGAAATCGGTACTGGAAAGTCCACTCGTTGGCCTCAATCCTGGCGTCTCTGTAGAAGAACGCCATCACGTTGCCCTGAGGTTTGGCCAGCTCACCGTAGTACATGCGAGCGATGTAGCGCCCTGCTTTGATTTTGAAAGCCACGGTGCTCTTTACACCAAGATGTCGTCCTTCAGGACGCGGTCGATGGCGCTTAACCCTTCTACGGGCAGCGGCTCTTTGCGAGCAGGTCCGGGTTGAAAGAGCTGAAACGCTCGGGGAGCCCCGCCCATCTCGAAGACTTTCCGCAGGTCCCAATCGGCGTGAAAGTTGACTTTGTTGTCGTCCGTGTAGGGACCCACGAATAAGAGCTGGTTCAAGTCCAGCACAATCCAAATGTCCCCGGGGAAGACCTGTTCTTTGAACAAGCCGTGGGCGGTCTTGACGGAGAGTTGGTTACGGCTCCACAAGAACCTGACGTTATGGGAGGGCCAACTGTAAATGTCCTGATCCTCTTCAGTCGGGTATCGGTCGGGAGTCCATACCTTGAAGTTGACGCTGCCCCCTTGCGAGAAGGTGCATCGCATCAACATAAGGGGCGAAGGATTGGCCCAGAATTGCCCCACAACAGGGACGGGCGTCACTTCATCGGGGCTCACCCGGGAAGCGTTACACCAACGGGCTCGGCGGGGAGGTCCAAAAGCTTGGCCCGGATCTCAGTCCGGACCTTGTGGATGATGTCGAAGAGCGTCTGCTCGAAGCCATAGGGCTTCGGGGTGATGGCGTGGAGGGGCAAGATGCCCGTCCCGTACCGACGGCTCATCTCACTGGTGTAAGCCTCCAGGACGAGCCGGGGCTCTTTCTCCAAAGCGGCGGGCCAGTAGTGGAGGACTTCCATTTCCAGGAGCTGGAGCGACATCGCTTCTATCGCTTCTTCAGACCCCCACATGCGGGGCGTGGCAACGAACTTCTGAAGCCGGAGGGTGACGAACTGGTGGAAGTCCATCCTCTTCTTTACACCGGTCAGTGCCTCTTGATGCGGGTCCATAGCACGATCGCCTGAAGGGGCAGCTTCTCCGACAGTTTCATCTCGACGAAGGTCCAACGATCGCCGTCCGGCGGGTCTGTTTTCCCCGGAACGGGATTGATAGTTGTGGCGAAGTCGTAGTTCTTGGAGTCGTAGTTCACGGCAAACCTCTACCAGAGGTGTACCACAAATGATTCCGTTTTTTGGACAGCTGCCCCCTTGGCTGGTGTAAGGACCCATTACCCGAGCTACCCCGGCCCGAGGAAGATGAGGATGAACATGGAAACCCAAACGACGACTCCTGCGACCAAGCCCTCCATTCGTACGACAGTGGACTCAACCTTCGGTGACGTGCCGGCCGGCATGTGCGCCATGGCGGTGATGGGCAAAGAAGGCGACACCAAATACATCTGGGACAAGAGCGTCCCGGCTGAGGTCGAAGTGGCACGCAGCACCTTCAACGGCTTCGTGAAGGACAAGAAGTACCTGGCGTTCAAGGTCAACGCTGCGGGCGACAAGGGTGAGCAGGTCCGTGAGTTCGATCCCACTCACGAGCGATACATATTCGCACCTCCTATGGTGGGGGGTTGAATCGTGAATGGTTTCAAGGACTTACAGCAAAAGACCTGAGCTGAAGTCTTCGGAACCAACAGCCCTGAAGTCGACTCCAGAGCGACTCGCCTATTCGCGAGAGCATTATCAGGAGAACAAGGGTGAGCATGCTCGTCAAGCACAAGCTTGGCGAGCAGAACATCCGGGAGCGGTAGCAAAGTTGGCTAAAAGCTGGAGAGCTGCCAACCCTAAATACTGTTCCAACTACATGAAGCAGAGACGAGAGGGTTTGATCGGACCCTTCACGCCTGCGGATGGCCTGGATTGGCAAACACGTAACCGTGAAGACTTCCTCAAGCAAAAACGGACAAGCACTAATCGACGCCGTCGAGAAGTCTGTCTCGAAGCTCTCAAGCGGTACAGTGGCGATGTCCCTTGTTGCTATTGCTGTGGTGAAGACATTGTGTTGCTACTTGGGCTAGATCACATTCACGGCGGCGGCACTAAGCACCGTCAAGAAGTCGGAAACACTAGAATGTACCTTTGGGCGAAACGAAACGGCTGGCCCGCCATCTTCAGAGTTGCGTGCCACTCATGTAATTTGGGGGCACACCTCAATGGCGGTGTATGCCCGCACCAGGAGCAGCCTGATGCGGGTTCTTGACATTCCGGCTGAGGTCAAACGGGTCATCGTTGAGCAATGGGACGTCGACTCGATCGACATCAAGCCCGAGTCCAAGCTCATCGATGACCTGGGAGCTGACTCGCTTGCTTTAGTGGAGCTACTACTCACTCTCGAAGAAACCTTCGAAGTCGATATCCCTGACGAGGACGCCGGCCTCGAGAAGATCGTCACCGTCCAGGACGTCGTCAACTACTTGGAAAAGCGCTTTGCTCTGGAGACCGCCTGATGCCTTACGCTGAACGAGCGATACCTCAAAGCACGAACCCCCTTCAAAACACCATCATAACCGGTAGGGTGGGCAACGACACGTCGATCGACGCCTGGCCCATTTGGGTGGCTAGCAGCAACGCCACCCACCACGCCATCAACGCTCAGATCAACGCTGCGGCCAACCACGCCATTTCGATGGGGGGGACGGCCACGAACCAAGTTTGGACGATTTGGAACACCAGCTACACATCCGGCACTGCAACGACCATCAACCCGACAATCATCACCCCGACATGCCTTACGAGCGCCCAAATCTGGGGTTCGTGGAACATCTCTTACACGGGGTCGAACTCAGGCAATATCGTTCGACCGGCGCCCGGCCCTGCTCGACAGCTCACTGCTGAGGAGCTTCAAGCGAGAGCCGCTCAAGACGCCCTCTATCGGGAGCAACGGATCGCCGCTCAAGCTGAGGAAGAGAAAGCCAAGGAGCGGGCTGAAAAGCTCTTGCATGAGAGCCTGGACGGCAAGCAACGGGAAGCCCTCAAGGCGAACGGCTACTTCGAGCTGGACGTCATCAGTAAGAACGGCAGCAGCCGTCGGTACCGTATTCACCGTAAGTGGTCGCACAGCATTCAGCAGATCGATCCCAGCAATGGGCAACGTCTGAAGACGCTCTGCATCCACCCGGGCGTATCAGTGCCGATCGCCGATAGCATGCTGGCCCAAAAGCTCATGCTCGAAAGCGGAATGGAAGACGAACTCCTCCGTATCGCCAACCACTCGTTCTGATGAGCGATCGGTTGGAACAACTCCGCCAGAGGGCCGTTGCCTTGGGTCTCATCCAAGACGACGGCCCGGAGTCGCCCGAAGAGCTGGAACGGAGCCGTGACATCAATTTGTCGAGGGGTGTTACGGAAGAACAGCTCTGCGATCAGCTAGAAGAGCTGCTGGACGCACATGAAGCGTAAACGTCGCCTTCCTGTAGTGGCCCCGGAGTTCCCGCTCATGAAGTGCGACGATGGCTGCGGGGATTGCTGTGGGCCTGTCCCTGTTACTCAAACGGAATTTGACCGCGTGGTCGAGTACGTGGTGAAGCACAAGATCGTTCCGAAGGACCAGGGGCTGACCTGCCCCCTCTACTTGAACGGCAAGTGCTCGGTGTACGAAGTCCGGCCACTTCTCTGTCGGTCCTTCGGGCATGTGGACGGCATGGACTGCACACACGGCTACAACACCAACCTGCCGCCCGAGGTGGTAAACGCTCGGCTCCTAGCCAACGGGGAAGCCGACACGGTTCTCCACGAAGTGCTCAAGCTTGTGAACCCTGGCATCACGTTTCAGGGTGTGCTCAAGCAGATGATGCCTAGTCGACCACCCACCCGTCTTCGATCATCGCCTTGAGGGAGGCGTAAGGAATCAGGTCCCCATCGTCGGTCTGTACGTTGGGCTCGATGATGTCCTCCTTTCGGAGAATCACCCCGATGGTGGGCGGCGTCGTCCGGTACAGGTTCTTCATCGGAAGCACGAGATCCCGGGGCCACGTCCGGGTTGTGATGTCGTGGATCTCGCGCTCGACCTCTTCTAGCGTTAGGAGCCTCATCCAAGGATCTTACACCGGCGGGAGGTTCTTTTTTCTTGACCAAGGGTAGTGCGTCCTGCTAAGGACGCACTATTGAAACTCGGTGAGTACCTTCGCAGTTTGCGAGAGGCCAAAGGACTGTCGGTAAGGCAACTTGCTGACCAGCTTGGTTTGGAGTCGAGCTACGTCTCTAAAATCGAGCATGGCGATCGTGTGCCGTCTGAGGCGGTTCTAGGGTCTCTTGCTGGTGTTTTTGAGATCAGTCCGCACCTGTTGATGGCCATGTCGGGTCAAGTGACCCGAGCTTTCATTGAGGCCATGCAAAGGTACCCCAAAGCATTCGCGACCCTTATCGAGGGCCTTCCCAAAGCTTCAGAACAAACAGTGGTTCGTGCAGCTCGTGCCGTCCGAGACGGAGATTGGTGAACATCATGTTGGATTTGGAAAAAGATACCCTTTCGTTCAGTTTCCCTGACGTCCACCCGGACGCCAAGATGTCGCTGGTCTTCCAGCGGACGCTCAGGCTGCCCGACGACGGCAAGGACCACCCGCTGCCTCCCGGGCTCGGAAACTTCCCCTTGAGGCACGTAGACGACTTCAAAGACCGTGTACCCGCCAAGTGGCTGGCCCACGGAGGCGTGATGATGCCCCTGTTCCAGTCAGAAGCGCTCTGGCTCCAGTTCGGCAGTCGGGACATCAACCGTCAGGGACAGTACCCGTTCGCGGTCAAGATCTCGGCCGGCAAGGTGTCGGCCCTCACGGGTGAAGAGTGGAAGGACGGCTTGCAGCCCAAGGACTACGCCGTCATCCCCAACCAACCATGGCTCGACGGTTACGTGGTGGAAGAGGGCGTGGTGCGCCAGTTCATCGCCGCTCCCTTGGGCTCAGGCTTCTCAGCTGAGGAGCAGATCACCGGCAAAGCGGAGCACGGTGGCATCCAGATCGAGGTCTACCCCATGAAGCGGGAGGTGTTCGAGCGTCGCTTCCCCAAGAAGCCCAGCTTCCTCCGTAGCATGGGGATGGGGGGAATGCTGCTCGACAGCAGCGACATTAGTGAAGCTTCTCCCGTCTACTGTGCCGCATCTTGCGGCGATGATTCGGATGAGGTCACGATCGGGTGTGCCTCCCTCAACCCTGACATGGGGCTGGCAGCCGGCGGCAAGATGAAGCAGCAGGTGTTCGAGGATCCATACGATGCTGACGACTGGGATCTCACGCAACGCAGCCGCTGCTTCGTCCACTTGGCCAACAGTTTGGTGTGGCGAGCCATCACCAAGATGGAGCCCCCCAGCACGCCTCGGACGGCCGCCGACTATACGAGCTACGGGCTCCCCTGGTTCGACTACTACACGGACGACTGGAAGTCCCTTCAGGGGACGGGCAAGCTCAAGGGCCTGAAGACCGTGCTGGAGATGGGGTTCCAAAAGGGCGTTCAGCTCCTGCCCGAGAACCAATCAGTATCGTTCAAGAGCGACCAGGTGCGAGTGATCGGCGAGCAGAAGCGCACCAAGAAGGGCGAAGTGCGAGCTGGCAGCTGGTGAGTCGGTGTAGGGGCGATCATGCCGCTACCGTCCATCTCGTTCGCTGACGTGATCAAGGCTTTTGCTGCACTCCAACCCGAGACTGACGAGGCCAAAATAGGCATCGCTAAGCACTCGGGTTTGAGTACCGCCCGGAGAAGTTCTAGTCGAGTGAGGGGTCACTCTCCACCAGCTGTTCGAGACGGAACAGCCAACGGAACGGTACCCCGCCGATCTCATCCTCGACGTCGCTGTCGAGCCATGAATCCCGACGGTCCACGACCGTGATGATGCCCACGACGTTGTAGCCCTCGCTCTGAAGGATCTTGAGCGCCTTCAGGGCCGAGTTGGCGGTGGTCGTCACATCTTCGAGTAGCACTACTCGCGACGTTTCCTTATCCATCTCGGGAGCTTCGATCAGGTTCTTGGTCCCATGGCTCTTAGCCTCCTTGCGGACATAGATTACGTCTGCGTGAAGGTTGTAGGTGGCGGTGAGACTCGCCAGATGGCACCCACCCAGCACGACTCCCGCGAAAGCGGTGGGCCGGAATTCACCCGCTGCGTCTCCCAATTTCCCCGCCAGGGTGGGTTGAACCTCGGCTCGAAGGATCGCCTTCTTGAGGTCGACATAGACACGGCTCTTCTGGCCGGACGAGAGTTCGAACTCTTCGCCCTTGGGCACAATTTGGATCGAGTACCGTTTGATGTGGTCTTCTAGCATTAGGGGCTCCAGCGTGTGCCGCCTCGAACGAGGGCGGGATGGCCCACGGGGTCTACACCGTCGGCCATGAGCTGGGTCGCGGCTTTGACGGCCCAGCACTCCTTCGAGCTGTGGGTCGTTTCGTAGAACTCCAAGAGCTGCTTGGGTTCGACGAAACGGATGCCATCCAGCTCGCGGAACGGTACCTCCAGCAGGTAGAGGTCGATTACGATCTTGCCGCTCGGGTCTTGCTTGACGTAGCGGTAGAAGTTGCCTTCAGGGTCGTCATGCAAAGTATCGGTTCGCACGAAGTCGAACTTCACCGCACGATCCAAGAAATCGGTGAAACTGCCGGGCGAGATGAAGGCGTCGATGTCCTTGTGATCGTGCTGCGTCTTGTACTCCGTGTGCCCGGGAGGGCTCATGAAGTGCCACGCCCAGCCGCCACTAACCGTGAACAGATCCTTGAAGCGGCGGATCGTCACCTCTTGGGCACGGATCCGTTTGGCGTCCCAAATGTCTTTCGCTCGTGCGGGGTTGTGAGGGTCACCCATCGCTACAGCTCTACTTTTATGTGGAAGACGAGGTGGTCGGGAGGTTGGAGGGGGATTGGGTTACGGAAAGCTTCGTATCGCCACATGGCTAGATTTCGATCGAGGATGTTGTAGCCGGTGAGGACGATCTTCGTCATAACGTCGATCTCAAAGGGTTCGAACAACAACTCAGCCCCTGGCGTCGATTTGGCGATCGTCAGCTTAAATGGGCCCAGGACTCCTGTGTCGCTAAGCAGCATCAAATGAAAGGGCGCTGACGGGATCCCCAGCGCCGCCCACGACAGGGTCAGTCCTTCCCAAGATGGCATTGCTAAAACGCCATCAGGAAAGGGTACCCTTGTCGGAGGGACGGGCTTACCCCAGCGTTGCAGGAAGTCGTTCTTATCTTCTACGTAGGACATGTCTCGAGCTGCTTGAGCAAAGGGTCCAGGATCTCTTTACCCCGAAGCCCGTCGACCCATCGTTGGGGAATTGCCTGGTATTTGATGCCTGCGAGCCCGCCTGCAATGCAACCCGTCGTGTCGGTATCGTTGCCAAACGCGAGGGCGTGCTTGACGACCGACTCGTAGTCGGTTCCCCGTTCGAGCGCTTGTCGTGTGCTGTGCAGGCTATCGATGCAGTAGCCCGAGCCGGCAGCTGGCCCCTTCCAATCTCGGATCAGCTGAATGTAGGCGAATAGGATCCCTTTGGGGGTCACTCGGTAGAGGGACTCGAACGCCAGATCCCACGACTGCTCGGTCTTCAGTCGGTTCTCCGCCATGTGACGAGCCCACAGACAGTAGAGGGCACAGCACAGCATGGGGATCGGCTCTGCGTGCGTGACCCGGGACTGCCCCATGGCGGCACGAACGATCTCCTCATTCGTGCCGTTCATGAACGCGATCGGCAGGGTCCGCATCAACGACCCGTTGGCGTGCGTGTGCTCACCCATCATGCCCGACTCGGTGGGATGCATGCCGGCTATGATTCGGTGAAGAGCTAGGCGCGTCGTGTTGCCTATATCGAACACCTTTTGGTCGACAGCCATGTAGCCCTGTTGGTACCAGCGGACGATTCGCTCGGCTACCGCTTCTTCGATCCGTTGGGCCGGAGGAGCGTTCAGGACGGCGTCTAGGACGCACAGTGCTTGAGCGCCGTCGTCCGACCACGTGCCGGGCGGGACTTGAGGCCAAGCCTTGTGGAAGCCCGCTGGGGGCTCGTATTCGGTGTCCTTGAAGGCTGGCATGTCCTGTGGCGGGGTGAACTCGTATGGCACCCCCAGGGCGTCGCCCACCAGCAGGCCCAGCAAACCCCACTTCCGTTGCTCGGGCGTCACTGGCGGGCTCCTAGAGCGGGTAAGAGCTTGGTCAGGTACTGAGCCAACTTCTCGTACCCATGGGCGTGGATGTATTGAGAATCTCGGGAGACCGCCTCACCTTCGAAAAGGTCAGGAAGACTAACGCCCGTTTCCCGCCAACTGACATTGATGACGCTCTTTCGCCATCCCACCACGAAAGGCTGACAACCCCCCACTTGAGCGGTGTACCAGGGCGTGCAGTTCTCGCACCCGCAGTACTCATTTTTTCGAGTGATGAGGCTCACCTTGGGAAAACCCGCTTTGGTGAACGCCTCCTCGATCTCGGTTCTCGTCCGACGCTCCTCCCTGAGCTGGTAGCAGCCCCGGTGGGTGAAGTGCATCACCTGCACGGAAGCGCGATCTCCCGGTTGTACGACGTAATCTTTGTCTACACGCCGCCACTTCGTACCGTCCCGAGCTTCGTGGACGTCAGCTCCCTCGGGGTGATGGTCGTTGTAGATCATGTCGTGGCCGACGTGATGCCACTTGAGGCTCACCAGCTCAGGGATCTCGGTGATTTCCGCCAACGGCTTGCCCACGAAGCCTTCGATCACCGCCTCTTCAGACTCCTGCCGGGTCATCAGGTCGTGAGCGTTGTCGAGGTGCCATCTCTCGTTACAGACCGTGCACTTCGCGTAAGCGGGAGGAAAGGACCACTTGGAAGTTTTGCAAAGGGTGTCGTCTCGCATGAAGAGACGCATTTGCTCAACTGTCATGACGGGCGGACACGTGCCCAACTCAGCCGGCGCCTTGTAGCGCTCTCCGTCGCCTAACGTGTGGGTTTGGCCCAGTTCGTCGAACGACCAACGGCCCATCACATAGAAATCGTAGAGGGGTTCTTTTCTAGCTCGGGCGGCTCGACGATCCTCCGCAAGTCGATTCAGACCCTCCAAGCTGGTGAGGTAGATTGGAATACCGTCGAGGCTGTTGTACGGGGCTGTCATAGGACTTCGTTCCACAGTTTCTCGAGGCGCTGCATTTCAGCCTTCAGGGGTTTGATTTCTGTGCTGAGCTTTTTTTGACAGTGGGGCAGCATCACGCGGTACCGCCGATCCATCCAGGCAGCACGTTCGGAGCCCCCTTGAGGAGGGTTGCCCAGCTTGTTCTGCACGTCTGTCATCATGGCGTTGAAGTCGTCCGCCAGTTCGACCACAAGGTCTGTCTTCACGTAGGTGATGGGTTCAAAATACAGACCCAACGGGGTGACGGCCCAGGGTTTTAGATTCTTCGGAAGAGCCCTAAATTGTGCCGGCGCTTCCACTGCGATAACAGGCCAGGGCTCTGATCCGTCATACGTCATGTAAGGAACGGGTTTGGCCATCTTGGAGACCTTCGGCTCGAGGTCGGGGAAAGTTGCCCTTGTCCCCCCGACCTTCAGAGCCATCCAACGAACGATTGTGTAGGCGTAGACACGCTCCCAGCCCCCCACCGCCCCGTAGTCGACACCAATCGCCCGCTTGGCATGGTCATAACTCATGTCGTTGGTGGGCTCGCCCGCATAGGCGGCTCCGTCAGGGCGCCCCTCTACGGTGGGCCAGTTGCGATAGTAAGCCTTCATGAACTCCAGCATCCTCTTCTGAAGGATAGGCGTTCTGGCGCGGATTCCGATGCTGTAACCCATGGTCTAGTTTAACTTCTCGACACAAGCAGTACAAAGGGCGGGAGTGTCGTCGTTCGCGCCCTGGCAGTAGCAGACATCCTTCTCACACCAAGTGCAGACAAACGTCTTTTGGATCCAGCCGCACCGAATGATGCCGCTCACGCATTTGGTCTTTGAAAGATCTGCTTGAGGCACTTTACACCGCCATGTCGAGAATTTCAGGCTCTTCGATTTGAAGACGATCCAGACCTTCCACATTGAAATACGCGGCAGGCGCCACATAGTGGATCGGGATAGGGATCCCAGGGACCCTCAGAATAGGTGCTCGTTCGAGCATGACCCTGAGATCGTCGAAGTTCATGTCGAAAGCGGGGATATCTACTCGCCGTACACGACTCCCTTGTGCCCGCAGGTCCCACTTGTTGGCCAGCTTCATGAAGTGCTCGATGTTGCTCTCCAGTAGTAGCTTCTGAGCCAGCATGAGATCAGGAACGGGCATCTTTTGTTGGCTCACTACACAGAACTGTATGGCCGGCACGCCGTCTTCGATGAGGAACACATTTTGGTGGCTACGAGCTTCAATGCGGTACAGCTGACCGTCTTGCCCGATGACGTGTATGTGGTTTTTCTTGTGCCACTCTCGACGCTGCTTGGGAGTAAGGCACCCGTGAAGTAGCCGAGCGGCTCGCTTGTACGCCTTGTGATCCTTTTTCCTTTCGATTGCACGGGCAGCATCGGCCATCACCCAGTAGCGCTCGTGGGCCAGCCTATCTCGGACCTGTCGGGCCAGCGCTTCTTGAACGAGGGGGTGATCTCCCCGTCCTAGAAGGACTTGACGAATCAACTCGGCGGGATCGGTGTCCTCGATAGACAGTGCTAAAGGAAGCGCTTCAGGCGTATAAACCAGCCCTGCGCAAACATAGTGAGTCCCGTCTCGAAGAGGCGCGGATGTTCGAATGCTGAATACTAGAGTGCCGTTACCCGGCAACTCTTGAGCGAGCGCAATCCACTCATCAACTCGGCCCTGGCATTCCACCAAATCAGCATCGATATTCAAAGGGACGATCAGTCGGTGGCTTCTCGTCAGGGCCTCTCGCCAATACCCTACGCCTGTGTAGGTGTCCAAAGGATCGGCGAAATCAAGGATGTAGTGAGGCTCTCCCGGCGTGCATTCGTAAACAGGGAGGCCGCCCATCGGCAGGTACTCCATCAGGATACGGCTAATCATCGCGTCAGCTCCTCCCAGCGGGCTTCGAGCATTCGAGCATAAAGAGCAGGCCGCATCCCGTAATCGCCGAGGGCGTAACCGTCGTTGGCCTCTACCAGCAGGGTCTCACCCTCGGGGGTGATCCCGAAATCGAGTGAGTACGCACGGGGAGACGACTGAAAGGTGCCTCTTGCGTTCTCGACCACCTGACGATTGGGCGCCACGTCCCAGTCACCCTTGTAACGTCGAACGTCCAGCACGTCGTAGTCTTTGATGTACGCTCGGTGTTCACTCACGAAGGTGACGGTCTCAGAGGCCCAAATGGGAACGTCATCCGAACACGTGGCGATCCGTACCGCCTCAATGCTAGGACCCCGCCAAATGAAACCCGTGAAGAGCTTCTCTTCCATCGGTTTGATGAACACCGGATCGACGGTGCGACGGATGGCTCCGATCGTGGTTTGCCAAACCTTCCGCCCCATGAAGGACGCCAGCTCTACAGGGTAGTCGATGGGTGTGGGACGAGGTAGGCCCAGTAGCTGGAGGGCCGCCCATACGTCCCCCAAGTACCCAACGATCCCTACTTTAGGGCCAAGGTCTTTGAGAGTCTCGACGTCACCGAATCCGTAGTAGGGCACGACTTCGACCCCCAGCTCTTTGAAGCCCTCCCAAGCGGCGAACGTGTTGTGGCTGTCGGGGTGGTCCTCCTTGAACCGAATGTACACTTTGTCGAGGTACATCAATTTCCGTAGAGGTCGGGGACGTCGCCTACCATCGGCAGGGTGTCGGCAATGTCGTGGATGGCTTGGTAGCTCCAGATCTTGTCCTGAAAGATAGCCGCGTACTCTTCGGGCAGGTAGCGCCTCGAGTCTCGGGCTGAGCTGTAGATGACGAGCGAGTTGTATTCGTCGGGCACGTAGGCCAGCACCTGACGGGTCGCCAGGTGCTGCCACAAGCGGAGGAAGCCACACGCATTGCCGCGGGTGTTGCTCCCCACGTAGATGACGGTGTGGGCTCGTCGGCAAATATCGAGGAGCCCCATGTCGAAATGCTCACGAGGCCAGGACACGAACGCGGTGTGGACGGGCGCGGGGTAATCCTCAAAGCGGCAGGTGATGGGGGTGATGCCCTGCGGAGCTTTCTTGTGATAGGGGTCCTTGTCGATCGCGACCACCTGCTTGGCCCCCATGCGCAGCAAATCGGCCGCAAGCGAGAGATCGCCTGCTCCGAGGTCGTGCACCAACGCACCGTCGATGTGAAGCCCCAGGGCCAGCTCCTGCTTGAGGTTCAGACGCCCGTAGGCCATCGATCCATCCGAAGGCGCTTGATAGCAGCCGGCGTCAAGTAGGGCTCCAGGCGGGCGTCCGTAACGTTGTACGAGAGCAGCTCCCGCACAACACTCGAAGATACGAACGCCATGCCGGCTTTCGTGGGGATGAAAACCGTTTGAATGCGAGGGTCCAGACGTCGGTTGGCGTCCGCGATCCCCATCTCGGCTTCGAAGTCAGAGATAGCTCGGAGCCCACGAACGATCGTCACCGTATCGGGAATCGTTTCAGGTTTTCCTGGCATGAGCGGCACGTTGAGCTGTGTTCGGCAAAGATCCACCAGCAGCCCATCGAACACACAGACTTCAGGGCGAGCTTCTGACGAGATGGCAGTCTGCTCTTCCAGCACTTCTTCGATGAGAGCCACCCGTTCTTGAGGCTGCATGAAGCCGAGCTTTCGACGGTTGATCCCAACGCCTATGAGAACGCGGTCAAATGCTTTCACCGCCCCTTGGACGATGTCGAGGTGTCCTCGGGTGAAAGGGTCAAAGGAGCCAGCGTAGATGGCGAGTCGCATCCCTCAGCCTTTACACCAGCGAGGGGCTGGTCACGAACTTCTCGAATCAAGAAGTCCAAGACTCGCCGGTTAGCGGCCCGTCGGTCGAACCAGCGTTTCACCCAATTGCCGGCTCGACCGAGGAAAAACGTCACCGCTCCCCCGACGGTGACCCAAAATGGACTCGGTAGTGGCCCCTGAAAGGCGTAGGTGGCCATTCCGAGCAGATACCCTACGAAGAGCCAAGGGATGTAGGGCGCCTTCATGGGGCCCTTCAGATGCGAAAGATCTTGGGGTCCTTGAGGGTCTGTTTACCTTCTCGAAACACTCCGCGGGTGTCGACGATCAGGCGAGCCTCTTCCAGCACCTTCTTGAGGTCGAACTGTCGATGAGGCGCGGCCACGATCACGAGGTCGTAGTCGCCATAGCTGGTGACCGTCTCGCTGTTGGCCACCACATGCTTTCCGTGCACTGACAAGTGGTGGGCCGGAATGTAGGGGTCCTCGTACAAGACGTTCGCCCCCATCTCTAAGAGACGCTCGACGATGATCGTCACCGGCGATTCCCGAGTATCGGCTACGTCGGCCTTGTACGTCACTCCCATGACGAGGATCTTGGAGCCCCGAACAGCACGGCTGACGCTATTGAGCGCTTCGGTTGCCACTTGGACGACGTGGTCCGGCATGCCACTGTTGATCGTGTCCGCTAGTTCGATGAACCGAGCCTGGCCGTGCATCGAACGGAGCTTCCACGACAGGTAGAGCGGATCCACCGGGATGCAGTGACCACCCAAACCCGGGCCGGGATAGAAAGGCATGAAGCCGAAAGGCTTCGTCGCTGCGGCGTCGATGACCTCGAAGGGGTCGATCCCCAGCTTCTTACTGATCAGCGCCACCTCATTGGCGAGCCCGATGTTGACGGCTCGGAAAGTGTTCTCCAGCACCTTGGCCATTTCGGCCACCTCAGGGCTCGAGACCGGCACCACACGGTCGCTGATCTTGAAGTAGATCTGCTGAGCCAGCATCGAGCACTGCGGCGTCATGCCCGCCACGAGCTTGGGCGTGTTGGACAGGTCGTACTTCGGGTTGCCGGGGTCAATACGCTCCGGCGAGTAGGCGATGAACACCTCTTCCCCTAAGGTAATTCCGTCCGTCAGGGCCGGCACTGCTAGTTCGCGGGTCGTGCCAGGGTACGACGTCGACTCAAGGATCACTAGCTGCCCAAGCCGCTGATGCTCCGCCACTTGGCTGAGCGCCTTCTGAACCAACGAGAGGTCGGGTTCCTTGGTCTTGCTGAGCGGAGTCGGGACGCAAATGATGATGACGTCCGCTTCTTTGAGCACCTTCGCGTCAGTGGTGGCCTTGAACTGAAGCTCCTTGGAGACGTACTCCAAAACAGTCGATGTCGGATAGTCGATAGGCGACTCCCCGCTGTTGATCTGCATCACACGGTCTACGTCAGGATCGTAGCCCGTGACGGGGGAGCCGCTCTTGGCTAGTGCGGCAGCCAAGGGAAGCCCGACATAGCCGAGCCCCATGACGACGATGTGAGCTTCTTCGTTGCGAATCTTTTCCGACAGGGAGGCGTACATGCCCCCCTGTACACCTCACGCTGTCTTGGCGGGCAGCTCTTTTGGAGTTTTCTTCGGAGCGTAGACGAGCTTCTTCTTACCAGAAGCCTTCAAGCAGTAGACGCCTCGTTCGAGACGCTTGAAGCGAGTGGGATTCATCGAGAGGAGGTTGCTCACATAGTTCTTGGTGTTCTCGGCCTTCGGCAGAGTTCCCCGACGCTTCATGGAATCGATCACCGTTTGGATGTCGAAGCTCTTCTTGCCTTGGACGGCTTGAACGATCCTATCAACGAGCGAAACGTGCTTGCCACCCTTGAGAGCTTTCGCGTTCATGGGGGGCCTACCGGCCTTCCGTGTCAAAGCCTTGTTGGCCAGGTTGTAGACCGCACGGCTGACGTTGTCGCACGCCGTCACGTCAGCGCCGCTCAGGTGCTGACTCAGCAGCGTCTTGGCTTGCTGGAACTGCACGCACGCTTTCACGAACTGATCGGACGACACTTCATTGACTGCTGTTGCCGGCATACGAACTAGGGCTTTCATGTCCAAGTCTCCTCTGGGATGCTGATCTTGTTTTTCTTGAGCAGGGCTTGGCAGGCCTTGATGTAGGCCCGCATCTTGACGAGCTTGCTCTCGGTCTTCTTCTTGCGTGACGCACGTCCCAGGTCACGGACGTACTTCGAGACCCGTTGGTAGGTGGGCGCCACCTTGTGCTCGCCATACCACTTTTTGACGGACGCGAGAATCGTCACACGTGTGACTTGGTCCAGCTGGGCAATGCTGACGCTCGGGTAGACGCCGAGGCGTTTTAGCCAAAGAGGGTCGATGACGCTCTTGGCCTTCTCGTAGTTATTGAACATCGAGACAGTGCAGAGCCCTTCTTCCCTCAGAAGGTCCGACCACGACTCATGACGAGTCCTCGGTTTCATCCAGTTGAGCCGGTCGGCCTTTTGGGCCACTAACAGCTCCATGTACTTGTACTCGTATTCCGTCTGGCCACCGCGATAGCGCCTCGCCAGAGCTAGGAATTTACTGTATTCCATGGGGGTCCTTTACATCTACCCGGACGCAAGCCGAGCTGAAGGGATAGCCTTCAAAGGACCCTATACACCGCCGACCCCCCGATTTGACGAACCGACCCGCCGACTTACGATTCGTCGATGTCGACTACCCACGTCGCGAGGGGCTGTCCGTTGCGACCTTTTTCAGGTCCTTCCGACACTTTCCGCGGGAATCCGTAGATCCCGAGGGCCTCAGCCACCCAGTGCTTGACCCCTTGAGCGTCCATCGCCTGGACGGAGTTTTCTTCCCGTTCAGTGATAGTCAGCATGCCGCTCATGCGATCCCCGTCGCTCCCGTGCTGCTCGACAGAGAGACCAGACCGCTTCAAATCAAGGTCGTAACCCACCGACTTGAGGTATGGAACCGCTGATTTCAGCACATCTTCGAGGTCGTCACTCAACGCCTTCTTGTGTTTTTCCACGGCATCCTTCCATTTATTGCGAAGTTCCGTGGAAGCGGCGGTGCGGTCGTACGAGTACATCACCCTTGCGGGCGTACAAGAGCTTTCTAGCTCTCCTCGTCGCTCAGGAGGCGGTCTACAGCGCTCTTGGGCTCGGGGCCGGGCTGCCAGTCCAATCCCTCAGTGGGACGGTTTCCAGCCCACTGGTGCGCTTGGGCGACCGTCCGGATACGCTCCGACGGGCAGGGAGCCTTCTTGGGGTCGCTCTGGCCCGTGAAGTTGATGCCCCAAATCTGCCGCAGCTCCTGCCATTCTGGATGCAGGTCACAGTACGTGCAGGATCCAGGCGGGTGGAGGATCGAAGCGTCGCAATGCGGGAAGACCATGGGGACCTCGACTGAGCATCCCCATCACAGGATTAGTCCGCTGGCTCTAGCCACTTCTCCTCATAGGCGTATTTTAGGCCACTGGGCTGCCAGCGGACGTCCCACGCCACAGGCTCGTGGTCGTCCGACCGCCCAATGATGGCACCCTTACAGGCCCCGAACTCGTCCACGTGCTCTTGACAGCCATTTTGGGCTAGCCCGGCCTTCAGGGCTTCGTTCATTCGAACCTGGTCACCGATTTTCATGAAGCGGCCTCAACGGACTGTGGTTCGGGCTCCGGCTTCGGGACTCCCGCCAGCACGTCGTCCAGCATCTTGACGAAAGGGACGAAGATGGCCGCCAGCTCAGGTCCGAGCCCTATGAAATCGGGGTCGATGGCCAACATGTCACGATTGATCTGCACTTCTTTCCAGTCGCCGTTGATGACATCGACGATCGCCTCTCGAGCAAATGCGGTGGCCTGACGGGTCTGTTCAATGATCTTGGAGTACTCGATCGCCAAAGCGATGGCGGCTTCACGACGCCGGCTCTTTTCTTCACGGCTCTGCCGCCAGTAAGCGTTCTTGAGGCGCTCTACCTCGCCCGCCATCATGAACTCCTGAAACGTCATCCCACTGCCCATGAAGTCGGTACTGTTGGGGTGATTTACACCGACTTCTTCTTGAGCGGCACTTCTTGAGGGTAGGGCACATCCAAATCAGGGAATTGCAGCAGGCTACCGGGCTTGACGGCCTGGATCAGGTAGCCCTTCTGCTTGAGGTCCGCCAACATGCTGTAGAACCTCAGGGCCTGTCGTAGGATACGAGCCCGGGTCTTGGTCTTCAGGTGGGTCTTGATCCGGTCTAGCTCCGCCAGTTCGTCCGGCGTTAGTTCGAGTGGCACCCGGATGGTCTTGGCTTCCCAGTCTCTCATGCGAGCCCACTGTACCATGTGATACGGACTCCAAATAGACGAAAGGGCCAGTATTGCTACCGACCCTTTCGCTGGCTCCGCTCAGCTGTGGGCGACGCTTGCCAAACGCGCTTGCAATGACTCCTGAGAGCGGTCAGGCCTCGCCCTTTCAACCCCGCGAGGACAGGGCCCCTTTCCCTTTGGGTAGCCCTCGTATTTCGTACGAGGACCTAATGGGAAAGTTCTAGGGACGGCTTGTCGTAGGACCGTCCCCGTAATCTGGATCTCTAGGATCAGAGTCCATCAGACCGATCGCTTGGAGGAATGCCCGACGGTTCTCGGGTTGTTGGAGCGCGGGTCCGTAGATGCAGCCCAGCTTTTCGCCCAGGTACTTGGCGTTGAAGGGGTGGATCGGCAAGGGGAACCCACTATGGGCCGTCATGTTGGTGAAGTCGATGCCGGCCTTCTGTGCTTGCTTGACGACGGTGAGGTACTCACTCATCACACCGCAGAACTCAAGGAAAGGGTGGCACCCGATCTTGAACGCCTGCCAGTAGAAAGTCTCCACCAGCTTATCCATTTGCTCCAGCATCTGCTGGCGCTTCTCTGGAGGTACTAGCTCTTCGGGCTTGTCGTGCGTCATAGGTTTTCGAATTCAGCCCGGACTTCGTTCCGGAATTCGTGGAAGGCTTGTGTCTTCTCGATGCCAGGTTCCCACGCGAGACCCCGTTCGATCAGGTTGTAGGACTTTCGGATGGTAGCCCCTGGAATGGGCACTCCTTTTTCGTCGCGCTCACGTCCAAACAACCACAAGCAGTCGGAGATTTGCGCAAGGGCCTCAATATCATGAGCAACGATGAAGATCGTGTTCTGCTCATGCATCCTTGCCACTTGGTTGATCATCTCGATCAACCGGTCCTTCATGGTGCAGTCGAGCCCCGTGAAGGGCTCATCAAGCACGAGGTAGTGCTCGCTACACAGCAACTCTCGGATGATGGCTATTCGCTGGCATTGACCGCCCGAGAGCTGCGAGGGATAGCATTTGACCTTGTCCCTGAGTCCGAACGTGTTGAGGTATTGGTTGATACGAGATTTCCGAAGGGCCTTGTCGTCATCCGAATGTTCGAGCGCAACGTCGAGGTTGCCTTGAACGGTTCGCCACGGGAAGAGCGGGTAATTCTGAGCCACCATGCCCACGAGGCCGGGTTTGATGGGGTTGAGGACCGTCATGTTCTGTGAGTCCGCTACTTGGATGGTCCCTGTAGTGGGTTTTTGGAGCCCTGCAAGGATGCGAGAAAAAGTCGTCTTGCCGCAGCCCGAAGGTCCCAGGATACCCACTACTTGACCTTGAGCCATCCCTGGTCGAAGGATATCGCGGACCTCGATGCTCGTGGGTTTGAGCACGAGGTTATCGCCGAACTTCATGGTGACGTCGGTGGCCTTCATCAATGTGGGGCCAAGAGTGTACTGGTGGGTCACGTTTCCTCGTAGACGTCGATGATCTCGTCAGCTGCAAATTCGATGAGGTCCCCATGAAATAACGCGGGGATCTTGAGTGGGGTGTTTTTGAGCGGGCCCTGAAGCTTGTCCTTTTCGATCGCCTGAGCTTCGACCCACATGTATTCTCTGTGGGTCGAATTGGGTACGGGGAAACCTAGCTTGCAGAATTTGCCGACGAACCATTTGGGAGTCGTCAGATGGTTTTTCACGTCTTCTGCGCGATGGGACGTAGCGGGACTTCCCGTAGGGACGATGTCGAAGTTCCCATCTTCAGGATGAGCTGCATGGCCGCAAGGCTTACCCATCACGTCTTCTCCAGAGTGAGCTTAGCGTGGGGGCAACACACGCCTTTGAGCCAGACCAGGAACGGATCCTGGCACATAGCCCCGATGATAAGCACCATGAACTGTACGGCGAAGATCGAGGCCAGGTTGCGATACTTGGCTTCATTGAGCATCACCACCCCGACGCCCCCGTTGAACTTCGCTAGACCCTCCACCATGGTGAGCATCGCCCATCCAAGGGTTGCGTTTTGGCGTAAGGCGTCGAAAGTTTGAGATAGCCGGCCAAGGATCACGATCTCATAGACGGCCCTCGGTCGGTTCATGCGAAGAGACCTCGTTTGGTCGAACTCCGCTTGAGTAGCCGAATCCACGACGTCCATCATGCTGGTGAGGAAAAAGGGCGCGACTCCGAACACCAGGAGGGCGACCTCCAACACGAACCCTCCGCCGAAGAGGCGGGTGAAGATAATGACGAAGCCCGCCATGCTGAAGAAACGGAATTTCGTGAGAATGATGGCGAGAGGCCGAATGAAGTCGATTTGACTCAAGTACGCCATCCCCACTGCCACGACGGTGCTGAGCGTCATGGCAATGATGTTGAGCTTGAGGCTCGTCCACAGCTCGTACAGCAGTCCCTCTTCACGGACCAGCTTCAACCAAGCGACCGGGATATCGCCGAGGCTTGGAAGAGAGAAGCTCGATCCGAGGCTCCACAGGCCGAGGATAATCGCCACCCACAAGATGGTGTAGACCGACTTGTCGATTTTCCTCCGAGGCGGAGGGGGCGGCGGTACAGGAGACCCCGTACCGCCAGATCTTGCGACGGCCGCAACAGCGGCGGCCCCGCCTCCACCCACAACGGCGATGAGGATCATCACTTCCTCAGAAGGATCTCGACGCGGCGATTCTTAGCTCGCCCTGTCTCGGTCTCGTCCGTGGCGATCTGCTGGTCGGAGCCTACGCCATCGACTTTGATGAAACGATCACTGTCTACCCCATGGGCAACGAGCCAGGCTTTCAACGCTTGGGCACGCTCCTTGGAGAGTGCCCGATTGCGCTCAGGGTCACCGGTGTTGTCGGTGTGTCCCTCGACATCGATCAGCAGCCCATTCGCTACTTGGACGCCGTTATAAAGCGTGAAGAGATCCGGCAACGCACTCGACTGGAAGGTCGCTTTGCCGGTGTCGAAGTTGATGTTCCAGCTCTTGTCACCCACCTTCGTGGTGTTGGCCACGTTGGCGGTGTTGAGCACGGGCTTGTCGGCAGGTGCCGCCGCTTCCTTGCCGTACTTGTCCCGAACAGCCAGAACATATTCGGTGTTGAGCACCTTCTCGACGGGGAGCATTTCGGGCACCAACGAGCGGTACTGCTGAGTCACGATTTGGGAGAACAGGGTGTAGGTCGAGGCAAACAGGTTGCCGCCGCCCGAGAGCCCATACAGGATCAGGTTGTCCTGAAGGTTGTTGACTGAGCTGCCACCGAGGTCGACCGTTACGTTTTGCTTGTCCACCTTGTTGACGACGCCCTTGAAGTAGATGAACCAGTACTCGGCCGGCTTACGGCCACCGCCATCGGGAGCGGACCAAATGATCGAGTTGGCTTCACACCCACGACGCAAGGCTGCGTCGTAGCTCTTCACCTGGTCAGCGCCTTCGAACATGCCGGCCAGCATCTCGACCACCAAGGGCTTATTGGCTTGGTCCCACTGCTTGATGCCGATGATGGTGGCGGGCATCTGGCTACGGTAGGTCTTGGTGGACATGATGGTTGTCAGCCCACCCTTACCCTCCGCGATGTTGACGTCACCAGGAGTCCACGTCACGACCGCGTTGATGCAGCCGCGGTGCCCATTGTCTTTCTTGTTCAAACTCGCCGTGGTTTCCCCGGTGCGCTTTCCGTTGATCACGACAGGGAGGTCCTCGCAGACACCGTCGAGATAGGCGTCCGCGGCCTTGATGTAGTCGTCGGCATTGCGCCAATTCATGGCCGTCGGGTCCCACGTCTTGTCGTCCGGGTTATTCTTGATCCCGAGGTCACCGAAGAGCTTGAGGGCAATGTTCCAATCGCCGTCTCGAAGAACGCCGGAAATCTCGGCGCCCACCATTTGGGACGGGTCGAGGGTCTTCTGATGGGTGATTGGGTCCACGGTGAACCACGTGGGCGGTCCCATCAACTGGTCCTCACCACGAGAGTAGCCGGTCGATCCGATGATCTCGACGTCCATCCCCGTCGCTCGGATGTCCTTCAAGACACCGCCAATCATGGCGGCCGAACCGTCACCCATGAGGGTCGAGAAGTGTGCGCCCTCGGTGGGCTGCGGGTTCTTCTTCAGAGCCGAGGCGAAGTTGATGAGGGCCGACAGCTGCTTGCCTCCGTCGTCTTCCCACACGACGTGGAGATTGACGCCGTGCTTCTGCATGAGGCTGCCCTCAGTCGTGTAGATGCCGCCGTTGGAGTAGTTGGCGGCCGTTTGGGCTTGCCACGCCATCTCTTGGAAGCGAATCTCTGGACCCGTCATCATCGCCTTCGTGGTGGAAGGCGTGGGCAGCAGAGCGACAGCCGGCGGAGGAGCGGCCGGTACATCCAAGGTCGGCAAGGGAGCCGCCACAGGAACGACCGAGGGTCCTGCCGAGTGAGGGGAGATCAGACCTTTTTGAACAGCGTAAAGGAGGGCGCCACCTCCAAGCAAAACCACAGCAACGCCGGCAGTCGGTGCAACTTTGAAACGTCCCATTGGGTATTTTTCTCTCAGGTATTCAGGGTTAGGGTCATAGGTCAGGGAAAATCACTTCTTGTACAGGTCAGCATACGACTGATGCTTAACCTGCGGGGCTGCCGCTTGTTCGGCCTCATGTTGCTGCTCTAGCTCCGCATGATAGGTGTCGTCACTGACGTCCCCGTCGACACGGAAGATGGGCGACATCGGCTGGATGCGATACTTGGTCTTGCCCGAGCCCCCGCTCAGCAGACCGTCGAGCTTCTGTTCCATCTGCTCGATCTTGTCGAATGCTTCGAGCTTGATGCTGTCGTTATCGAGATTGATGCCCGTGAGGATTTCTTGGGTGTCGTTCTCGAACTGTTCGAGCAAGCCCATCTGCATGCCAACGAACTGCTGGTTGGCTTCGAGTGCGCGGTCGTACTCTTCCTTCTTCTTGTTGCTGAAGAGGATCGCTTGAGCGGCCTTCATGGCCTGCGTCGCTTCAGTGACGGTCTCGCGCTGCTCTTTCTCGGACTCGATCGTATCCGTGACGTCGAGGATCATGAAGCCAGTGGCTTCCATGACCTTCTCCATCAAAGCGATCAGGCGTTTCAGCTTGTTGATCAGGCCCTGGTAAGTCATCCCCGTCTTTTCGAGACGGTTGGATCGACGAGCTTGGAAGGCAAACTGCGTCTGCATGCCGGGCTGCGTGCCGCCATGACTGGCTGCCGCTGCCTTGTTCATTGCGTCCTTGTACTCAGTACCCTTCTTCAGGAGCTTGGCGACGATCTTCGATAACTGCCCACGAAGATTGCCCAGCGAGGTGTTGAGCTTCTTCTGTTTGACATGGAGATCGTCGAGGTAGCCCTCCATGATCTCCAACGGGTAGACTGAGTAGAAAACGTTGGTCGCTCGCTTGATGATCGCCTTGTAGCCCAGCCACAACAGCTTGTGGATGTCAGCGCTGGTGAGGATGAACACGAACAGTGCGAGCCCCGCCAGAGAGAGGCCGGCCACGAGCGCGTTCTGAGCAAAGTTGGCGATGAACTCCAAGATGGGGTTCACGAAGAACATAGCCGCTAAGGCCGCTGCTCCCACGCCCGCCCAGGTGATCCAATTCTCGGGACGCTTCCAAGCCGACTTCGTCTCGAAGGAGGAGGAATCAGTAGGATCGCTCACGGAGTCGCCTTCAGCCGCTGCTCGACAGCCGCTCGTTGAGTCTGGACTTCTTTCATGATCGTCTGGTAGACGGCCGTATAACGACCCCCCACATGGTCAATCTCAGCCTGTGCGGTTGAGATTGAGCCCGACGCCTGGCTCCGGCGCTGAGTCATCTCGACCACTTCTTGGTTGAGCTTGGCCGCCTGGCCTTGCTTAGCCACAATCGAGGCCGTCAAGTCGTCGACCGTTTGATGTAACGTGCCGACGCTCTTCTGAAACTGAGACTTTTGAGTGGCCTCGAAGTCCCGAGACGATTCTTCCAAAGCGCCGATCGCCTTGTCGATGTCCTCGAGGATCAAAGGCAACGTATGGCCCTGCTTGGCGAGGATCTCCAACGCCTTCTTGTACCGAATGGTCTCGTCCGGTACGACATCCGTCAACGAGTCCAGCATATCGTCAAGAGCCCGGTAGGCCCCAATGTCGGCAGTCGTGAGGGCTGTCATCAGAAGGCCGTGGAGCTTCTGGTCGAGAGCAGCCGTCTCAGCCGCGTCGGGAACGGGGACTGAGGGGGTGTTGCTGATCACAGGCGCTGTGGCGACCGGGGCGGTTGGGGTGCCGGCGACCGGGTCGTCTTCGTAGAAAATGCTTCGCAGGGACTTCAGGGACATGGATCCTCGTGGGTCATGCCCGCTCTATACACCAACCGCCTAGCGTTTGGTCAAGCGTCCCTTATTTTTCAGGATACCGGGTCGGCCGAGAACGGCAAGGGCAGCTGATTGACATCAAACAAGCCCATCTCGACGAGGTTTCGTTCGAGCTTCATCAAGGTCTCCTTGCGATCAAGCAAGGCAGCCTGCTCGGCTTCGACAATGGCAGCCCTATCACGATTGAACTTGGCCAGGACCCTGCGGACTTCGTTGAAGGTGTTTTCCACCGCCTCTTCTAGCTCTTCCAGAAAGGGCAGTTTGTTGATCGAGTCGAACAGCGCGATGTTGTCCTTGTCCTTAAAGCCGTTGAGGCTGACCCTGAAGTTCAATTTCGTGTGAGCGTCCTTTCGCCGTTGCTGCTCGACGGCAAAAAAGAAGCTACGGTCGTTGTCGTCCTCCACCATGAGAAACATCCAGACAGCTGAAGAGAGGCGGGTCAAAGCCTCGCCCACGTTCATCGTAGTAGAGATGCGATCGATGTTCTTGCGGCGGAGGATCCGCCAGTCTTCCTCGAAGTTCTCTTCCATGGGTTCCATAGGTCATCCCTCGGTTTCGATGCGATCAGCTTGTTGTTGCCAATACACCGCCTGCTCGAAGTTACCTAGACGGCGGTACCCCATTTCGTGAAACCGAGCGATGTGCCGAGCCGTCTCGGAGTATCCCAGCCACCCCCCGAATAGTCTTGTCAGGATGGCTTCGCGGGTCTGATACTCGGTCACTCCTCGGGCTTTACACCAAGCCCCGGGAGATAAAGCTGCCGTGGGTCTGGTTTCGGCCACTCGTTGGCGTCACAGACGTTTGAGACGGTGCCGCACCAAACGCACCAAGACACGCACCCGTGGCACCGCCCTTCCCCAGGGCAAGCTTCCTCTTTAGGCGGCGTGTAGACGTAGAGGATGATTCCCCAACGAGTCTTGGGCCCATGCTGTGTGAGGGGAGCTAGAGGCCCTTCCCATAGGGGATCGTCGTAGATGTGATGCGGGATGACGATCATCAAGCGAAGATGAGCGACTGCACCGGGTATGAGATTTTCTGCGCCTTGGGCGTCGCCAACCCCTCAGGGAACTCTTGCAAGACCGCTGTCTGGTACGCACAGGGTTCCCATGACGACGATAGGCTGCGGACCGTATTCAAGTACTCGGCTTCGTACGCCGATGCTCGGGGGAGCACGTTCTTCTGGTCGTTCGAAAAGCGATCGTTCGCGTAGTCGATCGCTTGGCTGCCGACGAACACTAGAGCGCCCATTTGCATGATGGGGTCTTGTCCCACCATTTCAACCCAATTTAAGGGTGGGATAATGAGCCCTTGTGGAGCACTTCGTGGGCCTACCATCACGAAGGTGAGGGACTTTACGGCGGGGCCCCACGCCACGGGCGTGATCTTCTGCCCTACGGTCTCGTAGATAACCGAGGCCAAACGGTTGATGACCGGGTTCGGAAACTCGGACCTCAAAAATGCAACACCCTGGGTGAAGAAGGCTTCACACTCTTTGGCTTGAGTGTATTCAGGGTGGGTGGGGTCCAACTCCTTGGCGTCTCGGATGGCCTGCAAGAAGGTGAGGATCTGAGCTTCCAAGGTTTTGGTTTTCATGGTGTATTGCCGACAGAGCTGTTTTTAGTACGAGGCTCGTACTTTACACCGCGTCCATCGGTCGCTTGCTGTGCGCAGCTTGCACACAAAGGAACGGTACTCCCGTCACCCTTTGCCGCCGGGTTCACGCTACAGTTCAGACACATTACTTTCTTGGCCATGGTCACTCCTAGCAACTCGCGGGCCACCGTCGATGTTGAGCTTATTTGGGAATTCACCGTCACCAATTAGCTCTCGGACATCTTTCAGTGCTTGAAGGTATCCGGCGGTGTAGTAGCTCCGTTCGTCCGTTCCTTGTTGGAGATGTTTCCGCTGTTCGACAACTTGTGCGTGATGGCTGAAAAGACGCTGTTCCAGCTCATGTACACGCTCGAGACATCGCCTCGCTACTTGTTGAAGACGCTTCGCAGGCTGTTCCAATACCGGTTACCCTAACTGGACAGCTTCGATAGATGCATTGTGCTGGGGTCCGCACACAAGCCCCTGAGTCGAGCCAACCTGTCGGGGTCGGCAGGACCTTCAGGTTCAGGCAACGGAGGCATCAGAAAAGGACCTTGGGCCTTCGATACCGTCACCGATTGGAGGGCCACACCCTTGTCATTTGGTGGGAACGTCAACGTCGTTCGAAGATTGCCGTCCTTCATGAGCTTGCGAACCTGAGCCTCATCCACCCCATCTCCGCTGGGCCAGCCTTCGTCGGTTGGCCACACTCGGCCGTCCCACCCGAAACGCTCCAAAGCGGCCAGTACCGCTAGCTCAGTCGATTCGATGACGGGCAACGTCACCGACAAGGTCCCTCGAGGCAGGGGGTCTTCCACGGAGCGCATGAGCAGCAGCGTCAGCATCACGACCGGTACGCGGTCCCCCGCTCGAGTAGCGACCCACCCGAATAGGGGGAGGGCTAGGAAGTCACCCTTGATGGGCGGAGACAACAGCTTGCCTTGCGGCAGATCACGATGGTTTACGGGGACGTCGATCGTCCCCTCGTTTTCTTGACGTTCCACGTTTCTTTGCAGCTTTCGGAGTTGGCCCATGATGTGCGTGCCGGATCTTCCCAGTCATAACGACTTGAATCTGTTCACGGTACTCTTCTGGGATTTTCGATTCAACTTGTTTCTGGGCCTGCCTGTCCTGGATGTACAGGATCACCGTGCGAGCCCCCGTAGCGACTATCACCTTAGGGTGTCGACCAAGCTCCGCCAGAAGCTTCTGGAGAGGGGGATCTAGGTCGGCGAGCTGTATCACGGTTGCTTCTCGAAAACGCCTTTGGCAGCCTTGTAGGCTTGGTGGAAGGTGAAGAAGTCGATGGAGCGCCCGCCCTTGTCGGGATGGTTCTTGAGCGCAAGCTCCTTCCAGCGGCTTTCCAGCGCCTCCTTTGTGCAAGGCCACTTCAGACCCAGCTGCTTAAAGCCTGGCGGGTTTTTGATTTCTCGAGTGAGCCCGAGGTCTTCCCGATACCAGATGTACCGCTGACGCTCGATGGCGGAGGGCTTGGGCACCGTTTCTTCCAGCAGTTCTTCGACGGCATCTACCTGCCAACGCAGCACTTGCGTGACATGCTCGTCCGGGAGTCCTACCGTCAGCAGCTCGTTGAAACGTTGCTCGACCTCCCACCACCAAGCCGCGAGCGCAAGCCCTTTCCCCCGGGCGATGCAGCACTCACGGACAGCAGGGCCTGGTTTCCAGAGGGCTTTTTTCTGGTGAACGACGGTGGGGGAGATGGTCCAGGGCCGTTTCTCCTCGTGAGGGCAGACGATGACCTCCTGGTGGTTGGTCTTCAGCTGGAGGCGCTTCCATAGAACGTGCATCGCACCCTCTATGTACACCAAACGCCCTACTGGGCTTCGTTCGAGCTGATCGAATGCCGGACGAAGACGTTTTTGGTTAGCATGAAACGGGCCCGGGGCCCGTCAGGCCACTGCACGGTCTCGTTCCACATGAAATCCGGCCGAGCGAAGATCTCGCCCGTTTCCATCGACATGTAGATCACGAGAGGAACTAGGGTTTCCGAGTGAGTGGCGGTGAAGAGCGCTCGGTAGCGACCCCCTTTGTAGTGAACGTAGAGACCTGGCTGAACCGTATCCATGCCCCTCTTTACTCCGGGATCAGATCTCGCTCCAGCAATCGTTCGAGGGCGCTTTTGGGCTGAGGCTTTTCTTTCTTGGGCCGGCCAGGGAGTTTCCGAGACAAAAATGGCAAAGGCTCCTGAGGGATCTCGCCCTTCGGCACCTCCATGCCCCAAAGCCGGGTGAACTGTGACATGAATGAGTAACAGGTGTGGCTGAAGTACGTGTATCCCCAACCCTTGTCGGTCTTCACACGCCGTCTTGCCCGAACGTGTCCGCTTCCAGCTACCGCTTCGATTTCGTAACGCAACCCTGTCACGACTGGACGTTTCCAGTTTTGGTGCTCGTCGTTGCGGACCCACATGCTGCCGACGTTCAGCCACTTGACGTCTACGCGAGGCTGGAGCAGCCACAGGGTGTTGAGATCGTTCTCGCTGATCACCAACGGCTTTGAGGTGGGCCAGTTGAGGAGGTGAATAGCGTAGCGTTTCTGAGCCCCGTCCACAGAGGGGAACTCAGTAGCGATCCCCACCCGACTATCTCGGGAGGCGCTCCAGACTCGAACGGTTGTTCGAGCCAAAACCGTTTCAGCAACAGTGCTCATTCGCGAAAGCCTTCCGGGGCATAGGACAGACACCGATCAAACCACGATTTGTCGCTTGCGCTGTGGGGTTTGGGGAAGTTGCGGGTGACGTACTGGTAGTAGGTGTTCCGCAACTCTTCAGGGTCAACTTTTTGGGGGTCATCCGTACCGTCGTCCTCGTAAGTCGGGATCCCCATCTTTCGAGCAATCGTGTGCTGAACCTTGTTTTGTGCCCAGCTTTCCCAACTGTTGTACGAGTGCCTGAAATCCCAGTACGCCTTGTTGACTCGATACCAAACCACGAAGCCAAAGTCCTCGTCCGGAGCCTTCATGAACTTCATGGCGTGCTGGTCGTCCTTCGCCGCTGAGTTGGGGACGTAGACACGCCATGAAAGCCGACCCTTCTCGGCATCGGGACCTTCGTAGCTCTCGACCACGAGCCGTTCGCCCCACAGCTCTTTTACGACGTTCAAAAGGATCTGCTCGGCTGCCTCACCTGCGATTTTGGTCGGCATCTTGACGTAGCTGTGGTTGGCCATTAGCGGTACTTACTCCGACCCCGTTGGTCTCGAGGGCGCTCGATCTTCACTTTTCGCGTCGGATCCTGTTTGGCGATCCACGTCACCATCTTGCGGAAGCCTTCGTGCTCCAAGAGGCGTGCGACGGTGTGGTAGTAGCGCTTCAGCTCTTTGTGGGGCAACAGCGCGTGGATGGCCTTGTGGCAGTCCCTACAGCTGTCGGTCTGCTCCCGGCCACCCATGCTCTTCGGGATGAGGTGGTGCCGCATCATGCGAACAATCGGACGCTGGCAGAAGGGGCACCGCTTGGGCTCTTCAACGACCGCGTACACGCGCTACGTCCTTTTTTTCACCTGATCGATGAGCATCCAAAGACCCAGGCCCAGCAGGAAGAACACGCCTCCGATGGCGAGTGCCACGCAACTGGCTAGGGCGATCAAGGGGTTGGGGCTGCAAGGGTCTGTCCAGTCCATCCCCCAAGCGAGGGCTTCATCTTCTGGGTCTGTCATGATCTACACCAACTCATCGTCATCAGGTCGAAGGAGACGCTCGTATCGGCTGGGGATGTTCTCGAGCGTCTCCTGGGGCTCCCACACCAACAAGGCGTTGTCCCAGAGGCATACAATCTTGCCCTCAGGCGGCGTCAAGTGATTGTCCTGCACCGTGATAAATTGGCCCTCCGCGACTTCAATCACCCGCCCTTCGATGCCGTGGTTGGTCTCGCCGATCCCCACCACCCACTGACCCACCTGAAACACTTCTTTAGGGTCGTCATGCCCTAAGCTGCCGTTCCGAGCGAAGTACCGAAGAATGGGCAGCAGATCTTTGATTTGCTGCCTCGTTAGGTGCATACGGCCTTGCTCGACCTCCTCACCCTTAAGATTGACGTCCACCCCGAGCCAAATCGCTTCCTCAGTGGCGAGCGACGACTCTTGGATGCTGCACTTTTGGCCGTAACGGTCCTCAAAGTCACCTCGGAGGAACCCGCGGGGGGTGGGCTTCAGGACGATCATGTGGTGATCTTGAGCTTCTCCAGACCCCGCTTGTTGATCAGCCCTGTGCAGCACCATGCCGCTCGTTCGTCTTCCCCGAAAGTCAAAACGGCCAGCAGCTTGTCTTCTTCAGCGTAAAGGACCCCGTAGTCATCCTTGATGACCTTCATCAAGTGGTAGCCCCCGCCTACCAATCCCGGGATCAACACTAGTTCGCCCACCTCGAGGCCGTCTTTCTGGGTGATGGACACGAGCTTTTCTGTGTCGATACCTTGCGGATGGTCGGCCGCATAGTACTTGAAGATCTGTGTCCCACGGTACTCGCGGATCTGAAAGTTGAGGGTTTTCTCGGGCATGGTCGAATACTACACCCGTTCGGTGTAAGACACCTTGCATGGAAGACCTGAAGATCGTCTACGCCCAGAGCCCTCTCCCCACGAAAGTCACCAAAACGATCTACCTGGCGGGTCCAACGGACCGCAACCTGCGGCCCACGGCGTGGCGGCAAAAGGCTCTCGAGATCCTACGAGACCTCAATTTCGACGGTCACGTGTTCGTTCCTGAGTTCGAAGGCGGCAAGTGGAACGGCAACCGCGATGCCCAATTCGAGTGGGAAAATCAGGCTATGAGCCGAGCTGACGCCATTGTGTTCTGGATGGCCCGGGACCTCGAGAAGCTACCCGGCTTCACGACCAACATCGAGTGGGGTCTCTACGTCAACTCAGGCAAGGTCGTCTGGGGAGCGCCGGATGGAGCGCCCAAGATCGAGTGGGCTGAGCGCTATGCTGAAAAGTTCGGTGTCTCGATCGTACGAGACCTCAAGTACGCGATCCGCATCGCTCGGGAGCACATCATCGGCGAGGGAGCTGTGCGTGAAGGCGAGGACGTGCTGATCCCTATCCTCAAATGGAGAGCCAAGCCCGTCTATCCTAAGCCCGACTTGACGGTCGACAACGTAGTGTTCCGCGGGGACGACGTCTTGTTGATCCGCCGCAAGAAGAGCCCGTTCAGGGGTCAGTGGGCCCTTCCGGGAGGCTACGTCAACAAGGATGAGGAACCCATCGTGGCGGCCGTTCGAGAGCTGAAGGAAGAGACCAATTTGGTCTCCGACCATCCGGTCCTCATCGGGGTCTACGGCAAGAAGGACCGTGATCCTCGGGGCTGGGTAGTCGCCACGGCGTTCATGTCCGAGGCGTTGACGGAGGTCAAAGCCAAAGCTGGAGATGATGCAGCTGAGGTTACTTGGATGTCGATCCAAGAAGCTCTGACGACCGATCTCGCGTTCGACCACAGCTTGATCCTGAGGGACGCGCTACTGGCCCGCCGCCGTAATGGCTAGAAAACCCTGTAAGACATGCAAGGGTGAGGGTTATACCGAATTGACACCTCATGTACCGGAATGCCAGGCCGAACAGGATCGAGGGATATTGGTATCGTGTTTCTGCGTTCAACGCATCCCGTGCGCGGACTGCGGGGGCACCGGTAACCGAGGGCGAACCAAACCTCACCAGTGACTAGGGGCCACGTGATGAAACAGTGCTCGGTTGAAAATCTCGAAGGTGAGACCCGGTGCTGTGAGGGCCTGTCGAGGGATCCACTCCACTACCCCGGCTTCTTGGGTGTGGATCTCGCCTGAATGTCGGGTAACCTCATAGGTCAAGCAGCGCTTTCCCGTTGAATCAGTGGCGTCGAATACAGGGTGAAAGTCGATAGCGGTCAGACCCGTCTCTTCGAGAAGCTCTCGAACGAGGGCTTGCTGAGGGGTTTCTCCGGATTCGATACGACCTCCGGGCAACCCCTTGTCCAAAGGGTTGTTCTTGCGTGAGACCGACAAATAGGTGCGGGTCTTGAAGTCCGGGATGAGAGCCGTGACGGCAAACACTGGCGGGGCTCCCTCGGCCTCATAGACGCTGAGCGGGTGCGAGCAGTAACAGTCGTCGCCCCGCTCATGACAGACCCCACAGTGCACGGAAAAGGGGCTGTCGCTCACGCACACTTGAGGGGGTGGGGTCGCTTTCAAGACCAGCTTGGGCAGCTTGGTGCCGCAAAAAGGACAGAAATGGACGTCCACCCAGCGGGTCCCGTTGCTGTGGACCTTGTAGAGGGCTCCCCACTTAGGGGCGTCCTTGTAATCGGGGGCCGCCACTCGAGCGCCCGCAATGAGGGGACAGCAGAAGGGGACGGGCAACTCCGACAAGATCTCGGCCCGCCGGAAGCTCGCCACGTCGAGCCATTCATCGGTTTCACGGATGGTGTCGAAGTCGGGATGAAGACGAAGCTCTTGGAGGCGGGCTAGGAGATTCACCCAATGATCTTACACCGACCTGGTGTACATTCGGGAATGCCCACGCCTCTCGAAGTACTGGACGGCGCCCTCTGGCTTTATGGGGTGTTCCCCCGAGCGACCGACATCTACTACACTCAGGAAGGTTGGCGTCTTGTAGGGGGTGGCCACGCTACTGCGTCGATGTTCGATTGTGTGCTTCGACGAGACACCGTCGCCACCGAAACTTTGGGGCGTGTGGGTGGAGTATACCCCATTCCAGATGATCCCCTCCGAGCGGGTTGGGTTCAGCTCTCAAAGAACTTCGTCAAGCATGGCCGACGGGACAAGTGGACGGATGGAGCCGCGTGGGCGGTCCGCCAAGCGTCGGAAATCGAGTACATGGCTCCCGACACCGCCATGGTGTTCATCGATCACATGTGGTGGTGTCGAGGACCGTTCGGTGAATGCATGCTGTCGAGCCCCATCGAAAATCGATACCACATGGGTTTCACGAAAACCTTGGACATCATCAAAAGTCAGCCCGCAGCCACCTACCCGAACATCACTTCGTGGATGCCCCGAGCGTTCCTAGAAGCTTGGCCCCACGAGAGACTCCCTTCAACCGTCATTCAGGTAGTGAGCACCCCTGCCACCACTCTTCCGATCAACATGACGGTCACAATCGAAGAGGATCTGCCGCCAGACCTTCGAGGCGTCACTCAGCTGAAGGGTTTGACGGCACAAGAGCGACGGCAGGCTCACACCCAAGCGGTCCTCCAAGACATGCTGACGAGAACTGCCCCTCCACGGTACAAGTAAAACGCATGGCCCTAAGTGACTACCAGCTAGATGCTCTTGTTATATTGGAGTGGCTGCACAACCCTCGGGCTCGGAGGGAAGGAAGAACGCTCGCTCTAGCGGTAGCGGCGATTCGTCAAGCGTGCCTCTATCCTGGAGAGGACATTCAAATCTTCGACCACACCAACACAGGCCCGGGACGGCGACAACTTCAAGAGATCATCCGAGACATGTTGCAAGCCGACTATCGGCTAAATCCTCGTGTAGTTCTTACCGAACGATCCCTGCGGCTGATTCTTCCTGAGCCGATCTATAATTGGCTTCCGCCTGAAGTGTACTTCCAGACGGCAGAGGCTCGAACTGCCGGAAGAGCAGCGGGCCAGCGACTCACCCGGCAGTTTGGGCGAGAGCACGAAAACGTGAGGGAACCTGAGCCCCTCGATGGCGGAGGGCCCTTGACGACCCTTCAGGACATCCGAGATTTGATGCAAAGAATGCGTCAACTCGAAGCAGCCGCCTACGACCCCACGATACCGAACCCGGACCCCGTACCGACAGAGACGATCTCCCAAGAAGCGGCGGATCGGTTCGCCAATGAAGCTGAAGCGGCGGCACAGAGGTCGGTGTTTGGGATCAAGCCCCAGACGGTCCTCACTGGGAAAGGGGTTCTCACCAAAAAACCGGTGGAAAAACCCCCCGAACCCAAGTCGGCGTGGGACCGCCTCTTAGCGGACGAAGACTAAGATGGAGTAGCGGCCTTCACGAGGCCTACCGGAGCGGCGGTCTCGGTTCCGTTGCTCTTTGAGCCAGGAGCCCCAGGAACGGCCGCCTTCTTTTCCGCCAACGCCTTCATGACCTTGATGTTGTCCAGCACGTCCTTAGGATCCTTGCTGTTCTTGATCTGAATCACCACCTCACGGAGGTACGCAGCCGTCAAGCCATCGGTCGCTTTGATGAAGGGCGCTAAGTTCATGGGTGAAACGCCGAACTCCGCCAGGTAGCCTCTGAGCAGCACTTCACGGTCCCTTCCTCCCGGGGCCTGGAACTCCAACACGCGGTCGACACGACCCGGGCGGATCACCGCAGGGTCGAAGGCGCTGACGTCGTTAGCAGTCAAAATAGCGGTCACGGAGGGGTGTCGCTCCTTGAGGTCCGTGAGGGTCTCGAGCAGCATCGGCAACGCGGTCGCCATCTCGGTGATGCGGTCGATGTCATCGAGGATCAGGAAGTCAGGCTTCAGACCGCTGATCAGGAAGCTGAGGTCGTTGGCTCCCGTATGGGTGAGCCCGCGAGCATCGACACGCAGGGTCCGCTTGCCGCACGCTTGAGCGAGCCTCGTAGCGAAGGTCGATTTACCCGCTCCTTGCTTGCCGTAAAACAGGTACGTGCGAGGAAAGCCCGCTTCTTGCGCTTGCTTGTGGCTCTCAATCAGCTTGTCGAGGCGTTCGACCGCACTACCGATGATCGGGTCCTTGGTGAACTTTAGGTCACGGTAATGCGTTTTTGGGAGACCCGTTCGCTGTTCGTATTTCAGACTGATGTGGATGCCGTGGTTGTAGACGGTCCATAAGCGAGCCAACGCCTTTTCGAAGTTGAATCCGGGTGTGACCCAGAAGTCTGAAGAAGGCTCGGGTTTGGGCCCCCAGTTGTACTCCACGAAGTACAGGGTGCCGATATCCTTGTCGGTAGCGATGAGGACCGTCACATAATCGGAGATCGAGATCTTCCGAACGTCGAACGTGTCCTTGAGGGGCGTCGAGAAAAACAGATCGACGAACTGAGCGTTCGTGCTCGAGTCTGCGTCGAGTGTTTCGAAGAAGCTGTTGAGCGGGTTCTCCTTGCCCAGCTTCTTGTCGAAGCTGTCGACGATCGACAACAGCTTGACGACCTTCGTGAGGGTGTTGTCGTTCCCTGAGGGGATCTTCCCAAGAAGGAACGA